>QWCJ01001728.1_pt1 | contig 10390 bp, 11 predicted proteins | sample 1972501 | NCBI WGS metagenome assembly QWCJ01 (sample SAMN09866711, study PRJNA288562) | Human vaginal metagenome isolate term2_vaginal, whole genome shotgun... | isolation source: vagina | host: Homo sapiens | place: USA: California
GAGATTGCCGGACAGCTCTACGTCTCCGTGACCACGGTTAAGACCCATATCAAGCACATCTTGGACAAACTGGGCGGTACCAATCGGGTGCACATTGCGATCGCGGTGTTGGAGTCGCGTTAGCGCCGGAAGAAAAACGCGGAGACCAGGCCGATTAACGCGATGCCGACCACGATGATGGATGCTACGGGCCAGTATTGGGGGTAGTACTTGAGCGTATAGCCGAAGACCTGGCTGTCGTTGAACTGTTGGGCCAGTGCGATGGGCATCCACCACAGCTTCGTGAGAGTCAGGACCGCGCCGAGGAGGCCGGTGATAAAGCGGCGGGTACTGCGCAGGAAGAAGCTGGCCGCCACGAGGAGAACACCAACAATCGTGAGTGCGAAAAGCAGAGGCGTATCCACGGCGAGCGGCGAGCCATTAATGAGGAACTCGTGGTCCACTTCGTGCTGTTCGATAAGGGTGTAGCCGTCGAGGACGACGTTTTCAGGCAACCCCATTTATTTCTCCTTCTGCTCGGCGTCTGGCTCGTAGCCATCGGCCCAGGTATCGGTGCCGAAGTCGTAGTCTACATTCTCGCCCTTTTCATCGGTGCGCTGGTACCAGTCCGTATAGCGGTGCGCTGAGGAGTCGAAGTCGGAGCCGGCACCGCGGCCTTCGTCTGCATGCTCGACGGTGAGCTCGAAGTCATCGCCGTGCTCCTCGATGCCGCGCACGACGGCGTTTTCCACCGCGGCACGCGCGTAGGCGCGGCGGATGAACATCGGGTCGGAGCGCAGGTCCTTGATGAAGGCCACCATCATGACGAGCAGCACGATGCAGAAGGGCAGGGCAGACAGGATGGTCAGGTTCTGCAGGCCGGTGAGTACGTCTTCGCCGCCGGTCAGCAGCATGACTACGGCAATGCCCATCATGCACAGGCCCCAGAAAATGACGATGAACTTGTTGGGGGCAGGGTTTCCCTTGGAGGACATGGTTCCCATGATGACCGAAGCGGAATCGGCGGAGGTGATGAAGAAGACCGCCAGCACCAGGATCAAAATGAAGGGTGTGATGCTGCTCAGCGGCAGGTTGTCGAACATGGCGAAGAGCACCTGTTCGCCGGAGGCGGAGCCATCAAAGTTGGGCAGGTTCTCGCGCTTAAAGGTGATGGCTGTGCCACCGAAGATGGTGAAGGCCAAAATGAGGATGAGGGAGGGAGCGAAGACCGTCACTGCCGTGAATTCGCGTAGCGTGCGGCCGCGGGAGATACGGGCCACGAACATGCCGACGAACGGCGTCCAGGCAATCCACCATGCCCAGTAGAAGGCGGTCCAGTAAGACTGGAACTCGATGGTCTCATCTCCCCAGGACAGGCCTTTGGCCATCATCGGCAAAAGCTGGTCGATGTAGGTCACGATGCCGGAGGGCACGAGGTTGAGCAGGAGCAAGGTCGGACCGGTGAAGAAGACAAAGATGACCAAGCCGAGTGTCACCGTGATGTTGAAATTGGAGAGATAGCGCACGCCGCGGGAGACACCCGAGACCGCCGAGATGATGAAGCCGCAGCCAAGGACCGCAATGATCACGATGAGCACGGAGTTGGTCAGCGGGCCGGCGCCGCGGATGATGGATACTCCTTGGCCGATCTGGATAGCGGAAAGACCCAGTGTGGCGGCGGTGCCGAAGAGCGTGGCGACGAGGGCGAGGACGTCGATAAGCTTGCCCAGCGGGCCGTCGGTATCGCGGGAGCCGAACAGCGGCTTGAAAATGGAGGACACCAGAGGCACGCGCCCGCGGCGGTAGGAGGAATAGGCGATGGCTCCGCCGACCAGGGCGTACGCCGCCCAGGGCGAGATTCCCCAGTGGTAGTGCGCCTGGACCATGGCCTGGTGCAGGGCCTCGACGCTGTTGCCGTCGACTGTGTGGGGCGGCGGGGTGAGGTAGTGCGACAGCGGCTCCGAGGGGCCGTAGAAGAAGATGCCGACGCCGATGCCGGCGCCAAACATCATGGCAACCCAGCTGAACCAACCGAACTCGGGCTCTTCGTCATCAGTACCGAGCTTGATGCGGCCTAGGCGGGAGCAACCGATGTAGAGCATGGTGGCTACGGCCATCATCATGGTGATGTTGAGCAGCCAGCCGGCGTTGGTGATGGCCCAGGAAAAGGCGGTGGAGGATGCGGCCGAGACGGATTCTGGTGAGCTAATTCCCCACACGATGAAGGCTACGATGAAAGTAGCGGTGCTGAAAAAAGGGACCTTGTCAAGGGCGAAAGCGTTGCGTTGATCCTCCACACCGATACCCGGAACCAAGCCGGGGTGCATGTCGTGAGGATAGATGCCAACGGGTGGACCTGTAGATTTTCGAGTGTTCACCCTCACCATTATCGCAGGTGCGCACAATGACAGTGGTGTGAGCTAGGATGAAAGCACTTATTTCTGCGTCGATTGGAATGCCATGTCGCTGCCTAATTTTGATGAGAATGTCCGTGAGCTGGAGGAAGCCTTCGCTTGCTTCGAGCGCGTGGAGGAACACGTACTCGACCCGAACCTGTTGCTATCGGTGAAATAATTCGCGGGCAACCGGGGGTTGCCCGTGCTAGGAGGTTAGGACCGCATTTCCGCTGCGGTGATTTTCGCGATGAGCGTGTCCAGCTCCGCGCGGCTGGGCTGCGACAGCGGATTGACCACGCAGAAATCTAAGAGGAAGTATCCGGCCGGTTGCAAGGCGGTGTGGCGCTCCCAGAACTCGCTGATATCGGAGTGATTGGTCGCCAGCGACTGGATGCTGCGCCGTTCCGAAAGCAACTCGTAGTGCAGGTCGCGCCGCTGTGCCAGCGCTTCCTCGGGGGTCTTGATGAGTAGCGCGCCGAGCAGGGCGGCCATCGCCTCGAAACAGCGCGTTTGCAGGCGGTAGTGGTTGGTCAGCTGGGCGCGCGGCTTCCACAGCCACAAGAAGAGCATCGCCACGACCACGGAGAGCCCAATCTCCGCCATACGCGAGCCGATGGTGTGGGCCATGTGCTCCGAAGAATTGCCCATCAGCAGTGCCAGGGGAGTGGAGAAGATGACGCATAGCGCGTAGTTCTTCACCACCAGAATCTCCGCGCAGAACTGGCAGAAGGCCAACGCGAGCACCAACCCCCAGCCGTGCGGGCTGAAAGAGGCAATGAGCGCAAAGACACACACGCCTAAGACGGAGCCCAGCATACGTTGCACACCGCGAATCGTTCCCGGAACCCGGTCCGGCCCCCACTGCAAGAGCAGGAGCACCGAGACCGCGCCCCAGTCCGGCCGGTTGAGCCCCAGCGCCATGCCAATGAACGCGGTGGCCAGGCCACCAAGCGCGATCTTTTCCGCTGTCACCACCGCGTGGGAATTGCCCACCGCGGCGCGGTAGAAGCGGTAGCGCATCGTCGGCTTGGTGTGTGGGATGCTGGTGCGGTCCGGGTCCACGTAGGTAGGGGAATCAGAGAGCTCATCCGAGTTGCCGCCGACCTGCTTGTGGTGAGCCACGATGCGCTGCTGCGCGGCTAGCGCGCGGTGCACCAGCTCCGCTTGGGCGGGGTGGCGGATGCGGCCGCCGCGGATGACGCCGGCGTCGGCAAGCGCTTGCCAGGCGGTGGAGATGGCGGACTGCGCCTGGTGGTGGCGAGCCAAGAAATCGCTATCGGAGTTCACGAAGGCATCGGCGGCCTTCTCCAGCGCGGCCACCGCGCGGGTCTCCGGGCCGTGCGGATCCCGGAAACGCGGCAGCATGCCCAGCACGTAGCTGGCCAACACGCCGGCCAGGCTCCACGCGGCCACCTCCCACGGCGAGACCCCACGCAGCATCGTGGAGCCGCCGGCCACCATCACGATGAAGAAGGAACCCGGCGGCGGCAGCCGCAGCGCATTCTGCACGAACGCGCCGATGGTTGCTAGGACCACCGTAAACACCGCGGACAGCGCCAGCCCATGCACGCCGACGAGGGAACCGGCCGTGGCCGCCAGCGTGAGCAGTCCGCCAGCGGTGAGGATCACGCGGCGTCGCGTGCGGTAGGGGTGCCCCTCGCCGTAGATGACGGAGAAGGCGCCGGCGGAAATGAGCAGCACCGCATCCGGGTGGCCCGTCGCTACAGCGATCCCGCCGGGGATAATGATCGCCAACGCCGCGCGCAGGGCACCGGGCCAGCGGCGCGCGGAGGTGTTAAAGGCGGTAAAGAGCTGAAGTGCATTAGGACGTTGCGGCAGTGGGTGTTCCATATCGGGAGAACACCTTACTCGTTTCGCCGCGATCCACGAGCCGGCCGTCCTGCAGGACCGCCACTGTGGGGCATAAGTGGCGCACGACATCGATGTCGTGGGAGACGAAAACCAGCGTCATATCCTTCGTTACGCGCTGTAGAAGCTCGAGGACCTGGGCCCGCGAGGTGGCGTCCAACGCTGACACGGCCTCGTCCGCCAGCAGAATCTCCGGCTTGCCCACCACGGCGCGCGCCAGCGAAATGCGTTGGCGCTGCCCGCCGGAGAAGTCCCGGGGATAGCGCTCGACACCGTCGATGCCGACCTCCCGCAGCACGGCTTCGGCTTCTTCGCGCGTCCCGCCGCCCTCGGCCACGATCTTCCAGATAGGCATGCGCGGGTTGAGCGAGCCCTTAGGGTCTTGGAAGACCATGTGCACGCGCTTCTTCACCGCCACCGTCCCCGACGTCGGCTCCGCCAGCCCCGTGAGCAGCTTGAGCAGCGTGGATTTGCCGGAGCCGGAACCGCCGACGATGCCGAGGCGCTCGCCCTCGCGGACGGTGAGGGAGACGTCGTCCAGCGCGGTCACCCCGCGGTAGGTCTTGGTCACGTTCTTGAGCTCGATGACGGGCTCGCCCAGAGTGGGCATGGGCGGCGGGGTGAGGTCGGGAGCGGTGAGCTCACCGATGCGCACGACGTTTCCTCCTGGGTGAAGGGATCCAGGGCGGTGGTTGGCTCATCGCAGATGAGGAGCTTGGGATGGCGGGCCATGGCCATCTCGATGAGCGCGCGCTGGCGTTGCCCGCCGGAGAGCTGGTGCGGGAAGCGGTTGAAGCCGGGGACCTTCATCAACGGGTCGAGCGCGGTCATGGGTTCTTGGAAGACCATGGCCAGCGGCAGCTTGCGCAGGTCACGGTCGCGCATGCTCAGCAGCTCCTGGCCGTTGAAGCGGATGGATCCGGTGGCCTGCAGGTGGTCGGGCAACAGCCCCATGATGGCTAGGGCGGTGAGGGACTTGCCGCTGCCGGAATCGCCGATGAGGCCGACGCGTTCGCCGGGTGCAATGGATAAGGAGATGGGGCCGACAGGGCCCACGCGCAGATCAGTGACGGTCAGCATGGCTTCCTAGCAGGTTGAATCCGAGGACGGTGCCGGCGATGGCCAGCCCTGGCCACAGCGCCTGGAGGGGGTGGGTGGCCAGGAGGGGCTGGGCGTCGTGCAGCATGCGTCCCCACGAGGCGGTCGGCGGGGCGGTGCCCAGGCCGAGGTAGGACAGGCCAGCCTCGGCGAGGACGGCCAGCGCAAAGTAGACGGAGGCCTGGATAGCCACGATGCCGCCGAGGTTGGGTAGGACGTGGCGCCACGCGATGAGCGCCGGCGGCACGCGTGAGATGCGGGCGGCCGCGATATAGTCCTGCGTCATAATCTGCAGCGTGCCGGAGCGCGTGACCCGGATGAAGGAAGGGATGCCGGCGATGCCGATGGCGATGGTCGCCGTGAGCGTCGACGAGCCCCACACCGCGCCGGCGACGATGGCCAGCAGCAGCGCCGGGAAGGCGAGTAGCAGGTCGGTGGCCGCCATGATGAAGCCACCACCGCGCATCCCGGCGATGATGCCGAGTGGCACCCCGATGAGCGCAGCGATGGCCACCGCTACCACTCCCACCAGCACGGTGATCTGGGCACCGGCGAGGATGCGGGAGAAGGTATCGCGCCCGAAGCGGTCGGTGCCCATGAGGTGCTCCAGGCTGGGGCCGGCCAGGCGGTCGGGGGAGATGAGGTTCGGGTCATAGGGCGTCCACACCAGAGAGACCAGGGCGAATAGGACAGTCAGGCCCACCAGAATATAGCCGGGCTTCATCGCGCCTCCTTCAGCCGCGGATCGATGACCCGGTAGGCCAGGTCCGTGAGCAGGTTGACGGTCAGCGTGAAAGTCACGAAAACCATGATGAGGGTCTGGACGGTGGTGAGGTCGCGGGTGGAGACGGCGTCGAGAAGCAGCGAGCCCAGACCCGGGATGACGAAGACATTCTCGATGACCACCGCGCCCACCACCAAGGTGCTTAACTGCACGCCGGTGACAGTGAGCACCGGCAAAGCGGCATTGCGCAGGCCGTGGCGGACCAGCGCCCCGGTGCGGGATTCACCCAGGGAGCGGGCGGTGCGGATGTAGTCCTTGTCCATCTCCTCGCGGAGGGTGGCGCGCACGTAGCGCGTGAGCATGGCGCCTTGCACCAGTGCTAACGAGATGACCGGCAGGACGAGGTGGCTTAAACCCTCGCGCGGCAGCTGCCAGCCATTCGCCGGCAGCCAACCCAGGTGCACGGAGAAGACCGCGACCAGCAGGATACCGACTAAGAAGCTGGGCACCGCGATGCCCAGCTGCGTGGCCGCATTGAGCACAGGGAGGCGAAAGCGGGCGAGCAGGATGCCCATGGGAATAGCCCCGGCTAGGGCGAGGACAATGGCCAGCCCGATGAGCAACAGCGTAACCTGCGCGCGGTCAATCACCAGCGGAGTGATGTCCTGCTGCGAGGACAGGGAGATGCCGAAGTTGCCGGTCAACAGCCCTTTCATCCACTCTAGGTATTGGACGAGAAGCGGGCGGTCCAAGCCCATGGAGTGCGTTAGCTTTTCCACGGCCTCATCGGTGGCGTTGACGCCCAAAGCCACGCGCGCCGGGTTGCCGGGCACGGCCCGCATGAGCAGGAAAATGATGATGGAGGCAGCCCACATGGTGCCGAGGAAGCGCAGTATTCTCATCGCACGCCTCGCAGCTCAATGGCATCGGTGATCTGGTTTGGCTGCAGGCCGGTCAGGCCCTCGCGGTAGAGCACGATATTGGGCATATTCATCAGCGTCAGAGCGGGCATGTCCTCCATGATCTGGTCGACGGCACCCGTCATGTCATTCTGCTCCAACAGCGTGCGGGCCTGCGGCGAATCGTAGCCGAGGTAGTAGTCCGGGTTGCCAAAGATGGTGGGGATATCGCGCGGCTCGACGTGCGCGACGAGCGACATCTGATAGTCCTTCGCTCCCATGACTTGGCTCAGCCACACGGCGGGGAACTCTGCGGTTTCCAGCGTGACCTCGAAGCCCATCTCCTCCAGCTGGGAGTAGAGAAACTCGGAGAGCGTTTGGGCATAGGGCAGGCTCGGCACCGTGAGCGTGAGCGGCGTGCCTACTGCTCCGGCCTCCTCCATCAGCGCGCGGGCGCGCGCAGGCTCATAGGGGTAGTAGTCCTTCCCGCTAAACCAGGGGTCAGTGGGCGGGACGGGTGCTCCGCCAGTGTCCTGCGCGCGGCCTTCCCAGAGGATCTCGTTGGCGGCCCGGCGGTCGATGCCATAGGCCACGGCGCGGCGCACGCGGGGGTCGTCGAAAGGTGCTGCTTGGTTGTTCATAGACAGCAACACCTCGCCGTTGGTGGTGCCCACGGCGGTTTCGATGGAGTCATCGAGGGTGTCGAGAAGCTCCGGGTTCTGCACGCCCCACACCGCGTCCACCCCGCCGGAGCGCAGGGCGTTAACCGCGGTCAGCGAATCCGGGAAGTAGCGGATGGTGATGTCTTCTTCCGCTGGGGTGCCCCAGTAGTCTGGGCGGGCGCGCAGCGCGATGTATTCGTTGGGGGAGAAGCCCGCGACGGCAAAGGGGCCGGTGCCCACCGCTTCGGTGGGAGTGCGCATAGCACCGATGGCGGTGCCCATGGACCATAACCACCCGGCGGAGGGCCGTTTAAGGGTGACGAGGAGCGTGTGATCGTCGACAGCCGTGGCGGATTCCACCACGTCCATCTGGGCGCTAATGCCGTTCGTCCACTCCGTCTTCACCGCGTTGATGGACCACGCGGCGGTGTGCGCGGTGAATGCCTCGCCGTTGGAGAAGGAAGCCTCACGCAGGTGGAAGGTATAGCGTGTGGACTCGACCTCCCAGGATTCGGCGAGCCCGGGGACAATCTCTCCCTCCGGGGAGATGCGCACCAGGGTCTCGTAGACGTTGCTCATGAGTGCTGCCGGGATGGCGGCGCCGCCGACGGTGGTGAAATCCAGGGAGGTCGCCGGCGTCGTGGTGGCCAGCGTCAGCGCGGCGGAGTCAGAATCAACCACTGCCGTGGAGCCGGCAGAACACGCGCTTAACGATGCCCCCACGACCAGCCCCAGCGCACCAAGCCAGGCTCTCATCATCCTTCCGACAACTTGACCTCGAGCGGGGAGGTGCTTCCGCGCACGCTCGTCATGCCCAGCGTCAGGCGGTCCCCGAGGTACAGGATTTCGGTGCACTCGACGGGATGACCAGAGTGATCTGAGATGTCCAAGTGCAGGCGCCACAGCGGGGTGCCGGGCTCGACATTAAGGGAGCGCGCATCCTCCTCGCTGGCGGACGCGAGGGAGAGCTCGCGATTGACGTTATCGAAGTCTACGCCCTGCTTACGTAGGTGATCGTGGACGGACTCATTGTCGGCATCGAAGTTGAGGATGTGGCTGCCCACGTCCAGTGGGAAGAACATGCGCTCGATGGCGATGGGCATGCCGTTGGCGCTGCGCACTCGGTGCACAAAGATTACGGGGGAACCTGTCTCTACCCGCAAGAACTCGGCTTCCTGCTCGGAAGCAGGGCAGCGCCCCAGCCACAAGGTGGACGCGCCGGGCTCGAAGCCGCGCTCGCGCAGCCAGTGCGTCACGGAGAAGATTGAGTCGAAGGACTCTGAGGTAAAACGGCCGAGGACGACGGAGCGGCGGCCGCGCCCGGAGGAGATGAGGCCCTCCGAGCGCAGTGCCGCGACGGCTTGGCGCACCGGGCCGCGGGAAGAGGAGAACTGTTGGCAGAGCTCGGCCTCGCTGGGCAGGAAATCACCAGGAGAAAGCTTCTTGCTGCGAATGAGGGTGCGCAGGTAATCAGCGATCATGCTGTGTTGCTGTGTGCGCCGAAGGGACACGAAATTCTCCTCTATGTAGAACAACGCTGTGACGGGTAAAGATGTGCGTACGCGCGCCTGGGCGTACGCCTACATCTGCCACGCTTGTGCCAGGTTTGCCATATTACCCAACGCTGCCTTGTGGCTTGTGGATTGCAGGGAGATCATGAGCTCGTCCGCCTGGGCTAGTTGCTGGAAGTCGGTGAGGTACTCGCGCACATGCTCAATGCTGCCGACTGCGGAGTACTGAAGCATGCTGATGATTTGCTGGCCCTGTGGGGAGTCAATGATGCGGGCGACGTCGTCGTCGCTGAGCTGCTTGCCGCGGCTGACGAAGGCCTTAACGCGGCGGAAACAGACCTTCTCGAATTCCTCTTCTGCGTTATCCCCGGCGGTGACGTTGACACCGGCGATGACATAGGGCTCGGGGTGGGCCTCGGAAGGCTGGTAATTCTCGCGGTAATAGGCCGTGGCGGCTTCCAAGTGCTGCGGGGCGAAGTGCGAGTGCTGCGGGGCGAAGTGCGAGGCGAAGGCATAAGGCAGGCCATATTTGGCGGCCAGGGAGGCGCCGAAGAGCGAGGACCCCAGGATGTAGATCGGCACGTTGGTGCCGTGGCCGGGGATGGCCTTCACGCCGGGGATGAGGGATTTGCCGGAAAGGTAGCCCTGCAACTCCTTGACATCCTCAGGGAAGCGCTCGGCGGCGTTTCTATCGCGGCGCAGGGCGCGGCCCAAGGTCTTCATATCGGTGCCGGGTGCGCGGCCCAGGCCCAAGTCGATGCGGCCGGGGTAGAGCTCGGCGAGGGTGCCGAATTGTTCAGCGATAACATAAGGCGCGTGGTTCGGCAGCATGATGCCGCCGGAGCCCAATCGGATGCGCTCGGTCTTCGCGCCAATGTGGGCGATGAGAACCGCCGGGGCGGAGGAGGAAATAGAGGGCATGTTGTGGTGCTCGGTGTACCACATGCGCTCAAAGCCCAAGGCCTCCGCTTGTTGCGCCAGCTCGACCGACCTGGCCATGGACTGAGAAGGGGTCTCCCCCTCATAAATGGTGCAGAAATCGAGGATGGATAGAGCGGCGCGGGGCGTCATGAACTACTCACTTTTCTTCGACGAGGATGTAGATACAACGTCGATGATAACGCCGATAGCAAATGCGAGGAGCGTGGGAACCACCCAGCCCAGGCCAACGTCTTGGCCAGGGGAGAAGCCAAGCGGGGCGCCGAAGGAGGTGGCGGCGGACCACAGGACGGAAACCCACAGCGCCAGGCGG
>QWCJ01000715.1_pt1 | contig 10316 bp, 8 predicted proteins | sample 1972501 | NCBI WGS metagenome assembly QWCJ01 (sample SAMN09866711, study PRJNA288562) | Human vaginal metagenome isolate term2_vaginal, whole genome shotgun... | isolation source: vagina | host: Homo sapiens | place: USA: California
TACCGATCTCTTACCGTATCCTGCACGACAAATGTAGGGAGAAGAACTGATACAACCAAATAGTAACCGATGGACATAGAGGAGCTTAGCGAGAAGTTTGGCGACAAGATGGCTGAAATGAAGGCCTATCTGGAGGGGGGTGACGTGCGGGAGCTGATGGCGGGTCTCGCCATCGAGCACTTCCGCGACAGCTTCCACCAGAGGGCTTCGTCGACAAGGCGGTCAACCCCTGGAGGGAGGTGAAGCGCCGCGACCCCTCCTCGCCCTGATACGGTCACTCCGGACAGACGGGGCGACCCTAATATCACGTCCGAGTATTTCGAACCGGGAGCAGGGCTGTCAAAGTATATCGGACGAAGGGTGACTTCGCAGTGGGCACTGTTCGGAGGGATCGCAATTATCCACAAAAAGAAAATCGTAGCGCATTATTATCTGTAATGCACTACGATATGGAGCAGCGAACGGCGGAAGTTTTGCTTCAATCTTTAACCGCATCCTGCACCGCAAATATAGAAACTATTAGCATATGGTACCAATTCTAGGAGATATCCTCCACGGCGAGACGCGCGAGCTCTCCCGAGCGATGAGCCGTAGGAAGAAGAATAAGGTCAGGGAGATGCTTAGGCAATTTGTAGTTAGTAATTGAGGGCAGAGCCTTGGACGAAAAGCGGACGACAGCCGAACGAGGACCGGCCGAATGGCACTCGAGGACCGGACGGGAGGCACTCGAGGACCGGACGGGAGGCACTCGAGGACCGGATGGCTAACGGGGTCTATACCCCGCATTCACCAAGTATAAACCCTGTGATCACGGGGTATAGACCCCGTTTTCGCCAAGTATAGACCCCGTCTCATCATCTTATAGGATCTTTCAAAAGTGAGTATCAGCGTACACACTTCAGACACTGTTGCCCGAACTATTTTTTCAGCCCCTTTCTTTGCCCTTTGATTAGCGGACAAGAGCCTTTAAGGCAAACTTTGGTATCTTAGTACAGTCGTAGGATCACTTGGAGTGGTCCGGATACTCACAATTTGAATACCATACAAGAAATAGATCTATGTCACTGTCTCACGAAGAGCTGAGCTGTAGGCTCGCAAAGATCAGACAAGCTATGACTGCAGAGGGCTGCGAGAGCCTCCTCTTGCGGAGCATCCCATCGCAGCTGTACCTCACGGGGAGCGTAGTCTCCGGCTGGATCTACGTACCGGGCGAGGGTGACCCCGTCTTCTTCCCTGACCGGACAGGCAACCGGCTCTCAGACTATGATCCTGCAAGGGTGATCCCGGTACGAAAGCCGGAGCAGATCCCTGCTGAGCTCGAGTCCTTTGGGTGTCGCATTGATAAGGGAACTGCGCTTGAGAAAAGCTACCTCACAGAGGTGGACTGCGAGCGGCTGAGTAAGCTCTCCCCCTCAGGTGTGAGTTCCGTCGATGCCGGTACTCTACTGCGGCAGGTGCGTATGACTAAGACGCCGGGTGAGATACGCTTGATCAGGGAGACCGCTGCTCGTCACTCTGAGATCTATGAGATTGCCCCACAGCTCTACGAGCCGGGTATGACTGACCTGGAGTGGCAGTTTGCTCTCGAGTATGAGATGCGTAAGCGTGGCTGGGTTGGTCTCTTCCGCACCTTTGGGACGCAGATGGAGAGCTTCTCAGGCAGTGTCATCGCCGGGGACAACGCCTCCTGCGCCTCCCCCTACGACTTTACGATGGGCGGTAGGGGAGTGGCTTCCTTCCCTCTCGGAGCAGCGGGTCACGTCATTCGTCCCGGAGAGTCTGTGATGGTGGACTTGGCTGGGGACTACACCCAGTATCAGTCGGACTGCACGCGGACCTTCTACGTGGGCACTCTTCCAGATGAGGCCTTCCGCTGCCACGAGATCTCGCTACGTCTGCACGAGTGGCTCGAGGAGGTGGGAGAGCCCGGCTTCCCCATCGGTGAGCTCTACAATCATTGCCTTCACTTGGCGGAGCAATTTGGCGTGGCGGATCACTTTATGGGAGATGAACTGAGGGCTCGCTACGTGGGACATGGCGTCGGGCTGGAGATCAATGAGCTCCCGATCCTCACCGGTCGCTGGCCGGGTGTGCTGGAGGAGGGTATGGTGATCGCCTTTGAGCCCAAGATCATCCTCCCCGGTGTCGGTGCGCTTGGGATCGAGGACACTTACCTTGTGCTGCCCGATGGGCTGGAGTGCCTCACCACACCGGAGCGGACACTCGTCAAGCTTTGCTAAGTCGGTACCCTCGCTCGGGGTCTTAACCATCTGCGCATGACTATCCATCCCACATACGACCTGCAGAGCAGGGCCCGCTTCAGTCAGTTGGTCTTCCTCTTCGCTGTGATGCTGATTATGGCGGGAGTGTTCTCCTTTTTGATTACTCCGACCCTGAGTATGATTCCCCTCTCTGAGACGGAGTCTTTGTTTGTCTCGCAGATCTGCTCTTCTCTATTGATCATCTGGGTTCCGCCCGTTTTACTCAATACCTACTATAAGGCTCGGTACCTAAGACCATTCTTTCACCCTCTTTCGATGGTGAGGCTGCCTCGAGTGGCATTGGGGCTTGCAGTGGCTCTCTTGGCTCTCGTTCCCTCGTCCTTGCTGGAGGACCTGATGCGGATGATCCCGGAGCCGTGGGTGTTTGCACCATTCTCGGCACAGGTGGAGCGGACCACCGAGATGATGATCTCTGACCACAGCGTGGGAGGGATCACGCTGGCGTTGATCGCCCTCGTGGTGGTCGCTCCGCTGGCTGAGGAGTATCTCTTCCGCGGAGTGCTGCAGCAGTGGGTCCTCTCGGTCACCCGGAGCGGGCATACGGCAGTGTGGGTGGTGGCGCTGCTCTTTTCGCTGATACACATGGAGTGGGGCGGACTCCTATCTCGCGCCTTTATGGGAGTGCTGCTGGGCTATGCCGCTCTCTATGGGGGGCTAAGGGTCTCTGTCTCTATGCATGCCCTGAATAATCTACTGGTCTATCTCCTCCTGCTCTGTGGCGACCCCGAGCCATGGAGTCCTCTCCCCCTTGGGATCGTCTCCGTGCTGATCTCCGTAGTCTGTCTCATCGCCATTGGCGTCCTTCTCCGATATATGTCTCAAAGAACAAAATCCGAATATCATGAAACGATCAACTAAATTACTTGTTCTCTTAGCACTAACTCTTCCACTGCTTGGTCTCCTGACCTCTTGCGAGGGAGCAAAGCAGAGTACCTACTATACCCAACGTGTGGACTTCCCTGAGGGAGCAACGCTTGATACGAAGGTGGAGATGGCCTCGCAGCTGATCCCCTCCGAGAAGCAACAGGCGTGGCAGGAGCTGGAGCTGACCGCTTTTATCCACTTTGGGGTCAATACCTTCACCAATCAGGAGTGGGGCAATGGGACTGAGGATCCTGCCATTTTCGTCCCCGAGCATCTGGACACCGATCAGTGGGTGAGGACGCTCAAGGATGCCGGCTTTCGGCTCGTGATCCTTACCTGTAAGCACCACGATGGCTTCTGCCTCTGGCAGACAGAGACCACGGACCACTCGGTGAAGTCCTCCCCGTGGCGCAATGGCGAAGGCGACGTGCTGAGGGATCTGTCGGCATCGTGCAAGAAGTATGATATGAAGCTGGGAGTCTACCTCTCCCCCTGGGATCGCAATGCAGCCTCTTATGGTACCGGCAAGGACTACAACGACCTATACATCGCTCAGCTCACGGAGTTGCTCTCGGACTATGGCGATATTGATGAGGTGTGGTTTGATGGCGCTTGCGGTGAGGGTCCCAATGGCAAAGTACAGGAGTACGACTGGGAGCGGGTCTTTGAGACGATCCATAAGCTGCAGCCCAATGCCGTCAGTGCGATCATGGGTGAGGATATCCGCTGGGTGGGCAACGAGAGTGGCCTCGGTCGTGAGACGGAGTGGAGCGCCACCGTCCTCGCACCGGACTCCTATCCTGAGAGTGACAGCCTCTACAAGGCACTTGATATAAATGCTATGTCAGAGGACCTCGGCAGTCGGGAGATGCTCGCCAAGGCAGGGTCCCTCTACTGGTATCCGAGCGAGGTGGATGTATCCATCCGCCCGGGATGGTTTTGGCACCCGGAGGAGGAGCCGAAGTCTCTCAAGCAGCTGTCGGACATCTACCTCCAGTCTGTGGGGCGCAACTCGGTCCTGCTGCTCAATATCCCTCCCACTCGGGATGGACTGCTGGATGAGCGGGATGTGAAGCGCGTGGGGGAGCTGGGGCAGTGGATCCGTCAGCTCAATGAGCAGCGTGCCGCTACCGAGGATCTTGCTCACGAGATCAGAGTGGGAGGAAGTGTTGTGACGGAGCTCGATCCCGATATGCAGGTGGGGGTGATCCTTCTGCAGGAGGATATCTCCCGTGGGCAGAGAGTTGAGAAGTTTCACGTAGACGGTCTGATGGACGATGGTACTTGGTCGCAGATTGCCAAGGGAACCACCATCGGCTACAAGAGACTTCTCCCGCTGGAGGTACAGGCGAAGTATAGCAAGATCCGTCTCGTCATCGATGAGGGTCGTGGAAGCTCGGTCTTCATTCGTCACATCAATGCCCTCGTACTGCCGCCGCTGTCAAGCTCAGAGCTGGTCGATGGCATGCCCGGGATTACGCCTCTCCCCAAGCAGGGCTGGACCGTCTCGAGTGTTAGTCCACTGGAGATCCTCTTTGGCAAAGAGCTGAGTGTGCAGGGACTTATCTATACGCCTGCTAAGGGTCGCGATGCCACCACGCTCCCCTTCACCTACCTGCTGGAGGGGACGGAGGATGGCAAGAGCTGGCAACCGCTGGCAAGGGGTGAATTCTCTAACATTGTCAATAATCCGATCCCGCAGAAGATCAAGCTTGACCGAGCCTATTCGCTTCGTGGGATGCGTCTTACCGGCACTACAGTGGAGGGTCATGGAGTGCCGCTTGAGGAGTCTGAAGTAGTACTCTATTAATCCCTTTCACAATGACGAAATATATCGGTGCGCACGTCTCCAGTGCGGGTGGGGTGCAGAATGCTCCGCTGAATGCGAAGGAGATCGGCGCCAATGCGTTTGCCCTCTTTACACGAAACCAGCGTCAGTGGTTCCCCAAGGCGCTGAAGGAAGAGGACATCGAAGCTTTTAAGGTCAATATGGCGGAGTGCGGCTTTGAGTCACAGTATGTCCTGCCTCATGCCAGTTACCTGATCAACCTTGGTTCGCCTCGGGAGGAGGTGATGAAGAAGAGCCGGCACGCCCTCACGGATGAGATGCAGCGGTGTGAGCAGCTGGGCTTGGGGATGGTCAATTTCCACCCGGGTGCCAATCTCGGAGAGACCTCCGTCTCTGCCTGTCTGGCTCAGATTGCTGAGGGTATCAACATCTCGCTCGAGCGAACTGAGGGTGTGAAGGCGGTGATCGAGAATACCGCCGGTCAGGGATCCAATCTTGGTTTCACCTTTGAGCAGATCGCTGAGATCATCGATGCTGTAGAGGATAAGAGTCGTGTCGGTGTCTGTATCGACACCTGCCACGCGACTGCAGCAGGGTATGATATCCTGACTGAGCAGGGGTACCATGCGATGATGAAGTCCTACGAGGAGCTTATCGGGCTGGAGTACCTCTGCGGTATGCACCTCAATGACTCCAAGAAAGGGGTGGGCTCTCGTGTCGACCGCCATGAGTCGCTTGGGGATGGCGAGATTGGTATAGCCCCCTTTGAGTGGATCATCCGCGATCCCCGTACCGATCATATCCCGCTGATCCTCGAGACCCCAAATCCGGATCGATGGGCTGAGGAGATCGCCTTGCTGAGGACCTTTGAGACCAAGTAAGGGATGATCGCTTTTCCTCAGGCTAAGATCAATATCGGTCTTCGCGTCACCGGCGTGAGACCGGACGGCTACCATGAGCTGGAGACACTCTTCTACAGGATACCGCTCTGTGATGCCTTAGAGGTGGTGCCGGCAGAGAGGGATACCCTCGATGATGGAGGCTTTGGTGACCCGCAGCATAACCTGGTCGTGCGGGCTGTGGAGATCATGCGTGAGGAGCGGGTGGCTATTCCCCCGCTGGAGGTGATCCTCCGTAAGCGGATCCCCACCGGTGCCGGGCTTGGGGGAGGCTCCTCCGATGCCGCCTCAATGCTTCTCATGCTAAGACAGCTCTATGCCCCTGACCTCTCGGATAAGCGTCTGGCTGAGATGGCACTTAGGCTGGGGGCGGACTGCCCATTCTTCCTCACTTCAGGTGCTCGGATCGGTCGGGGGGTGGGGGAGCTGCTTCATCCTTTCCCTCTTGACTTAACCGGGTGGGTGCTGACCTTAGTACTGCCGGGGATCCATGTCTCCACGGCTGAGGCTTATCGTGAGATAGGGATTTCGGAGCCTGCTGAGCCTCTCAAGGAGATACTGGAGCGACCTGTGGCGGAGTGGCGTGACCTTGTGGTCAATGACTTTGAGGTCCCCATATTTGCCCATCATCCCGAGCTGGCTGAGGTAAAGGATCAACTCTATGCCTCCGGCGCTACCTATGCATCTATGACCGGGTCCGGCTCCTCCCTCTATGCCCTGAGCCCGGTTCCACTAAGTCGACTTACTACCCAATACACTACATATTCCTATCTATTATGAAGAAAGTACTCTTTCCGATAGTTCTTTCTCTACTGGTGGGTGGACAGGCACTGGCTGCACATCCGACCGATACCTTAACCATCTTGCGCTACCGGGCACTCCCTGTGACAAAGCTCACTGCTCCGATGGAGACCGACAGTGTCAATCTCTACGGCAAGTCTCGCGACTCCTTTACGTCCTTGACTGATCTGCCGATGGTAGCGCCCGATAGCCCCTTACTGACGGACTTCACCGCACCTGCGGATACGGTTATCCGACTTGAGGGGGGCAGGCTGTACCGGCTCTCTACCGCCATACTCTCCACATCGTACGAGAAGGCCTCCCTGATTGTCTCCTGTACGATGCCCTACAAGCTCTACTTCGACGGCAAGGTCCTTGGGGAGAAGAATAGAGTGCTGACTAACCCGCAGGAGGATCACTATGACTTGACCGTCTATCCCTCAGCGCGTCGCACTCTGTCCATTGCCATAGAGGCAAGAGACTCGGCCAAGTTGGTTATGTCGGTCGTCCCCAAGAGATCCGGTCATACCCTCTCCCTCAGGACTGATCCTGTAGAGTATATGAGTATGGACTTTGGGTTCACCGGTGAGACTCTCACAGGTGTTCGTATGTCCCCCAGTGGTCGCTTTACCATTCTCTCGTCTGTCCGTATTGTCGCCCTTAAGCGTCATTACTCCTACGCGCTCTATGAGGGGACCCGTTGCCTCGGGACCCTTCCCGATGGCGCAGCCAATGGTAGCTGGATGCCCCGCTCGGATCGACTCTACTATACGGTGCAGACCGACCTCGGCAGGAGTCTGATGACCTACGACCCGGCCACGGGTGCTGAGGAGCTCCTCTGTGAGGCCATCCCTGAGGGGTCCTTCACGATGGCTCCAAGTGAGGATCGCTTGATCTTCTATCGAGAGACAACAGGTGACAAGCACTCCACCTATGTGGATCGGGTGCTGGGTCGAGATGACCACAGGGACCTGATGGAGCCACGGACACGGTATGACCTCTACCTCTTTGATTTCGCCACGCGAGACTATCGCCCTCTGACCTATGGCTATCGCTCTGTGGGGCTGGAGGACATTAGTCCGGACAGCAGGCGGATCATTTTCTCAGTGACGGATGAGGATGTCACGGAGTCTCCCTTCTACGCCACTGCCTACTACGAGATAGACCTGGAGACGATGGCGGTTGATACCCTCTTTGCTCCCACTCCTGATCTCTCCTACGTTGGCTATACCCATGCCCCGGGTCAGTTGCTTGTCCTGGGCAATCCTGATGCCTTTGGCGGTCTGGGACGCAACCTCCCCGATGGTATGACGACAAATACCTACGAGACAGATATCTACCTCTATGATCGGAGGAGCAAGGCGGCTAAGGTCTTTACGAAGGACTTCGCCCCCTCCGTGCAGTCAGTTCGCCTCGCTCAGGACCGGATGCAGGCGCTCTTCCGTGCTGCGGACAGGGACTACCAGAGGCTCTACACGCTTGACCTGATAAGCGGAAAGATCAGCCCTCTGCCGGTGAGTGTTGATTATGTGGGATCCTACGCTGTGGATGCTCAGTGCAAGACCTTTGCTTACGTCGGTGAGAGTGCCAATAGGGTAGCAAATGCTTACCTGGGAGATGTCACACACCGCACCTCCTCGGTCCTCAGAGATCTGGCCTCTGAGCGGATGAAGGATATGAAAGTGGGAAGTGTGCAGGACTGGAACTTCACCATGCCGGATGGCGGTCAAGTGCCGGGACGCTTCTACTTGCCACCAACCTTCGATCCTCAGAAGAAGTACCCGCTCTTGGTGTACTACTACGGCGGTACCTCACCCGTGGGGCGGATGTTTGACTGGTACTACTCTCAGCCGATGTATGCCGCACAGGACTACGTCGTGCTGGTGCTCAATCCCAGCGGTACCATTGGCTGGGGTCAGGAGTACGCAGCCAGGCATGTCAATGCCTGGGGTGACCGGACCGCTGATGAGATCATCGCTGCCACCGAGGGCTTCGTCGATAGTCATCCCTATGTCAATGGCAAGCGGATCGGCTGCTTCGGTGCCAGCTACGGAGGCTTTATGACCCAGTATCTCCTCACTAAGACGGACCTCTTTGCCTGCGCCATCAGCCACGCCGGTATCAGCGCACTCTCCTCCTACTGGGGGCAGGGTACCTGGGGCATCGGATACAGCACGGTCGCTAGTACAGACAGTTATCCGTGGAATAATCCCGACCTCTATGCCAAGCACAGTCCGCTCTTCCGTGCCGACAAGATCCACACTCCTCTGCTCCTCACCCATGGCACATCGGACACCAATGTCCCCTTCGGAGAGAGCGTCCAGCTCTACAATGCGCTCAAGATCCTCGGACGACCGGTGGAGCTGATCCGCGTCTATGGTGAGGATCACCATGTGATGGAGCTCCACCGCCGGCAGATCTGGATGCGATCGATGATGGCATGGTTCCAGAAGTGGCTCAAGGATGACCCCACCTGGTGGGACGATATGTATCCTGAGCGACACTACTGATCCGACAGACCTTATCCCTTAGGTGGGTAAAAGGGAAAAGAGGCCTCCTTGTTATCCGGCAGGGAGACCTTTTTTTTTCTCTACCTTTTACTCCACTACTCGTCCCAGCCGTCGTCGATATACTCCCAGCTGTACTGATCCTTCTCCGGGTCAAGCGTCAGCAGGAGGTAGCCCTCCTCAGTGCCATCTAAGGGTCCCTGCCACCAGGCACCACTCACAGCACCTCCCATCAGGAGCCAGGTGCCGTGACTGAATAGCTCCTCATGGACGTGATTGTGTCCCTGCAGCACCGCCACCGTATGGTACTCCGAGAGGAGATCCCAGAGGGGCTTGAAGTTGCTTATCAGATCCTTGTCACACATCTTCCCCTCCGTGGCAGCATAGTACAGCGACTGGATCGGCACGTGGGTAACCACGATCAGAGGGCACCCCTCCGGTATGTCCTTTAGGTCCTTTTTGATCCACTCCATCTGCTCCTGAGAGATCGCATAGTTGCCCTTCTTAGTCGGGACGACCGAGTTGATGACCACAAAGTGGACCCCCTTGTGGTCAATGGAGTAGGTCGATCGACCAAGGTGCTTCTCAAAGAGCTCCACCCCTGTCGGCTCCTTGCTGCCATCCTCGCGGTAGTAGTAGCGGTCATGATTCCCGATGGTATAATAGGTCGGGATGCCGGTCTCCTCGGCCATACTGCGTATCCTGTCCAGGGCGAGCCCGGCCCTCTCGTAGTCCTCCGGCAGACGTCGATCTAGGTCGGCTAAGTCACCTCCAAGGATCATAAGGTCCACGTTGTGATCCTTTACGCTATCCAGAGCACGCTTGTAGCCGGCGCACTTGCGAGGCGTCCCCTGTACGTCGAGGTGAATGTCTGTAAGGAACGCTACTCTGAATGGTCCCGACTCCTCGGCTTCCATTGTTAGCGGGGTGATCAGTAGAGCTAAGAGCAAGGGGAGGAGTAGTCTTGAGATAAGACCTGTACTTGAGGGACTCATAGTGTGTTGTGTTATGAGATAGATGATTGATTGTTGCTTTTTGCTTTTTGCTTTTTGCAAATCTACCACGCTCCTGTCTCATGTGCGTGTCGATATTGATACAGATTTGTTTCAGTCACCATAGGTGAAATTGCCTATCGGCGAAACGCCTGAAGATCACAGCGAAAGATCCTCTACCTACAGGGTCATTTCTTTTACCG
>QWCJ01001407.1_pt1 | contig 10300 bp, 6 predicted proteins | sample 1972501 | NCBI WGS metagenome assembly QWCJ01 (sample SAMN09866711, study PRJNA288562) | Human vaginal metagenome isolate term2_vaginal, whole genome shotgun... | isolation source: vagina | host: Homo sapiens | place: USA: California
CAAGTTGATAATCTGTGCTTGAATTGAAACGTCAAGTGCAGAAACAGGCTCGTCAGCGATAATTACTTCTGGCTCCATTATAATAGCCCTAGCTATACCTATACGTTGTCTCTGACCACCTGAGAATTCATGAGGGTATCTATCTGCATGTTCTACTAGCAATCCAACTTGATTTAAAACAGAATCAACTTTTTCATTGATAAGTTTCTTATCTTTTTCACCTTGAATAATCAAACCTTCAGCGATAATTTCTCTAACTGTCATTCTTGGGTCAAGAGAAGATACTGGGTCTTGGAAAATCATTTGAATCTTACGATGTAGAGCATCTCTGTTATCTTCTATTTCTTTTTTAGATTTCTTATAATCGTCTTCCAGCTTCTTAACTGTATCAACTTTTCCAGCATTCTTTGCTATTTTTATTTGATTTTTTCTTACTTCTAGTCCGGTATTAATAAGCTTATCACGTAACCAAACATCACCACCTGTGATATCGTATAAACCAATTATTGATCTACCTGTAGTAGTTTTACCACTACCAGACTCACCAACAATACCAAAAACTTCTTTTTTCTTTACATCAAAACTGATGTTATCTACAGCCTTAAGCGCTTTACCTTGAAGTTTAAAGTATTGTCTTAAGTTTTCAACTTTCAAAATAGTTTCAGCATTACTATAATCAAATTTTTGCTTTTGTTTTGGAGTATTGCTTTCACTTAAAATTTCTTTATTACTCACTCTAAACCTCCTCGTTTTCTTCACGCTCAAGTAAATTTAATTCTTCTATTGCTTTAGTCATTCTCTTAATTCTTTCAGTGACTATTCTAGGTGGTTCAACCTTAGGTGCCTTTTCATGTAGCAACCAAGTTGCCGCCTCGTGAGTATCACTAACTTTAAAGAATGGTGGATGTTGCTCGAAATCTATTGCTAAAGCATATCTATTTCTCGCAGCAAAAGCATCACCTTGAGGTGGATTAATCATATTTGGTGGTACTCCTGGAATAGAAATCAATGTTTCCTTGGTTTCTAAGTCAGGCATTGATGATAAAAGTCCCCAGGTATATGGATGTTTTGGATCGTAGAATATTTCATCTGAACTACCATATTCAACAATTTTACCTGCATACATAACCGCAATCTTATCAGCAATATTTGCAACAACACCCAAATCATGAGTAATAAATATAACTGAGAAATTACGTTTTTCTTTCAAATCTTTAATTAAGTCAAGTATTTGAGCTTGAATTGTAACGTCAAGAGCAGTTGTAGGTTCATCACATATTAACAAGTCAGGGTTAGAAGATAGTGCAATTGCAATAACAACACGCTGTCTCATACCACCTGAAAATTGGAATGGATATTGTCTAAAACGTTTTCTTGGTTCAGGAATTCCAACTTCGTCTAGCAAATCTATTGCCCTAGCTTCTGCTAATTTTTGGTTCAATGTATAAGTAGCATCTGCTGTTTGCTCATTTAAGTATTGAAGTATTTCAATTGCCTCTGCTTTTTCATCATGTTTACTTTCATACTTTGCATTCAACCTATTCACTAATCTATCAAACAGTCTTCTGCAGTTGGCAACATAAGTTTCTTTGAGAGCAACTTTTTCATCATCAGATAAAGCCTTAACTTCTTTTTTGTTTTTTCTCAAATTCTCAAAATTTTCTAATTGAGCATTTAATGCTCCTTCAAAAGTATGAGCAAATGAGTCTCTATTAATCTCTAATCTAGAAATTGAAGAATTAACAGCATTAATAATATCTTTTCTTCGATTTAGCAAGTAATCTAGATCGAAGTTTTCTTGCAACTTATCAATTTCTTTATCCAAGTCTGAGATTAGCAATGAAAGTACATCATTAACTCTTGAGTTTTCATACTTTTGTAATTCTGCTAAGAAGTCTGCAAATTTATCTAAGAACTTACTATGTAGCTCTTTAGCTAATTCAGCTTCTTTAACTTCATTATATTCATTAGCTAAGCTTGTTACTTTACCTTCACTTAAAGCATATCCTACAACTAGAAAATCTGGTGAATTTTTCGCTAAGATTTCATCACTTTCTGCTTGAACTTTTATTAGCAAATCACTAATTTCATTCTTTTTAAGATTTACTTTCTCTCTAACTTCACGCAATTTTGTACTTGATTCATGTAGTTTTTTATCATCACCAGATAGCTCTTCTGCTAAATAGGCAGCTTGAGCTTTTTCATAATCTTTTGCTAAAGGTTTAAAGTTTTTAATTAGTTCTTTAGCTTCATCTATCCACTTAGCTATGTTTGAACTGTTTTCACTTACAGTGAAATCATGATAGATTTCTTTACTATCTTTCTCTAGACCTTTTATTTTATCCATTAAATCTTCATAGACTATATCACTTTGTAAATCAAGAAGAGTATAACGAATTTGTTTAGACAAGGTTTCTAGAGCATTTCTTGCATCTGAATATTCACCAGATGACTTATGTCCATTACTCAAGTATTCTTTATAGGTCTTAAGGTACTGATTAGCTTCAGCTTCTTTACCAGTTTCTTTAGCAACTTCTCTAATAGCTGACTCAACTCTATCAATTTCAGCCTTAGCAGAACGTTTACGAGATTTATTATTAGCAATCATCGCTTCAGTTATCTGCTCACCTACTCTTGTAATTGGGTTCAAACTACTTAGTGGATCTTGGAAAATCATAGAGATTCTATTTCCACGTAGTTTATTATATTCAGATTCTGAAATTTGCAATAAATCCATACCTTCAAAGTAGATTTCTCCACTTTCGACAATAGCATTAGGGGCTAAAATACCCATAATTGCGCGGCTTGTAACTGATTTACCTGATCCAGATTCACCAACTATCGCTAGAGTTTCACCTTCTTTAACATCGAAAGATATGTCTCTAACAGCTTTAACTGTACCGTTATTGGTCCAGAAAGATAGTTTTAAGTTATTTATTTCTAATTTTGTTTTTGCCATATTATTCTTCCGATCCTCTCAATGCTGGGTTAAATGCATCTCTCAATCCATTACCAAATAGGTTAAAGCTAATCATTAGCAAGGAAATTATAACAGCTGGGACAAATAAAATATGTGGGTCAGTTGCTAAATAACCTTGACCATTACCTAACAAGGTACCTAAAGAAGTTAAATTCTTAGAGTTGAAGTTTACAATACCTAAATAAGATAATGATGATTCACTCAAGATAACACTTGGAATAACAAGTACGGATGAAGTAATAATTGTACCAATTGCGTTAGGGAAGATATGTCTAAACATCAATCTTGCATCGCCAGCACCCATACTTCTTGCTGAGAGAATATATTCTTCATTTTTGAATCTATAGAACTGTGTTCTAACCCTTGCAGCTGTACCAATCCAACCTTGTAATACGAAGGCGAATAATATACCTGCGAATGTAGAAACTTTTCCTGGTATAACCAAGTGTAATTGGAATAGTGTTGCTATAACCATAAATGGCATACCACTGATGATATCAGTTAATCTATCAAGAATTAAGTCAACTGCACCACCATAGTAACCTTGTACCGCACCATATAGAGCACCGAAAGTAAGGTTAACTATAGAAACTAAGACAGCTAATGCCAATGATAATCTAGTACCTTGAGCTACACGAATAAAAATATCATAACCTTGGGCATCGGAACCAAAGTAGTGTACAGGCTCAAAACCATTTTGATATTCGTAATAAGTGTAGTTTAAAACTCTTACTTGACGCATGGTTTTGTTACTTACTGTGTAGTATCTAACATCACCATTTTCATCACGCAAATAATTATCTGTTAATCCTTTTTTCTGGACCATTGCAAATTCCATTGGTCTATCATTTTCATCCAACGGAGTACCATTTTGTGCTAACTTAAACCAATAATTAGCATCGTCAGCAGCTGGTCCTGCACCAGCTCTATCAACCATTGGATAAATAACCTTTTTACCAGTCTCTTCTTCCCACTTAATAATTCTTTCATATTGTTGATCAGTTATATTGATATAGCTGAAACCTACTAAGTAGTATGAATCTACAGAAACATCTCTATAAGTTCTACCTTGTGACATGTATTCATCACTAATTTTATTAATAACGGCATAATCACTCTCTAAACCTTGCTCCCAAGTTGCACCTTGACCTTCATAGTCTTCAGCAGCCATAGAAATACCATTTAAATAAATTAAATATTTTTCATTTGATCTAATAGTCTTGCTTCCATCCCAGAAACCAGTACGTTCAAAAGCTTTTATTTTTGGTCTAGCCTTGGCATAAACACCATTAACATCAGAAACTTTGTACTTTGTTAAAAATGGTGCAATTAACGCAAAAACAACAATTAACATAATTATTATTGCAGCTGCAACTGAAGCTTTGTTTCGTACAAATCTTCTTAAAGCATCACCAAAATAAGATATTGACTTGGTTTTGATCGCCTCATCATAAATATCTTTATGTTCTTGAACTAAAGTAAATTTCTCTTGAGGTATTTCTTGTAAATTTACATATTCTTTGCTCATTAATATTACCTCTCACCAATTCTAATTCTAGGATCTAAGAAACCATAACTTAGATCAACAACAATATTTGCCAATAAACCGATAATTGTATAGAACATTGTAGTAGCTACAAACACGTCATAGTCACGTGAGTTAATAGCACTAATCATTAATCCACCAATTCCATTAACAGCAAAAATCTTTTCGGTCTGAAGTCAAACTTTCAACCAACTCTGCTCTAGTAAGTCTGGCATATCCTGCAATAATACCAAATGAAAGTGAAAGTATTGGCATTATCATTGATTTAAACATTACCCAAGTGAACCAACCGCCTGAATCTGCAACTGATGAAACTATTAAAGGTAACCAACCTAATCTGAAACCAACAATGTATTGAAGTAAGAATGCGTAAACGAAACTAGGTACGGATACAAAAAGCATAACAACTGTTGAAATTGTATGGTCTAACCAGGTGTTTTTTCTTAGCGCTGCAATAACACCAAGTACAATACCTAAAGGTAATGAAAACAATGATGAATAGACGTTTAAAATTACGGTTGGAGGTAGTCTCTTAACAATAATTTCTGTAACAGGAGTTAGATATGAAATCTCCCATGAAGTACCCCAGTCCCAACTTGTAATAATATTTCGTAAATATATTCCAAATTGTACCAAGATTGGTTTGTTGTATCCTAAAGCTTCACGTCTAGCCATTTCATTCTGTGCTTCAGTCCCAAGCATTGGTACTTCAGGCTCAAGCATTTTGATGAAAACAAAGCTTATAAACATAATTATAAACGCTGTCATCAAAGCTAAAAGGACACGTTTAATTACATATTTAACTGTGCTGTTCCTCATAAATTATTTCCTTTTCATTTCGATATCTAACTATTTAAAAATACAATACTCGAAGGTAAAAATAGTTCTTCATATTATAACTACTTTTACAAAATTTATAAACCGGCAATTTACACAAATTTCACTGTTTTTTGTCAATTTTGCCATTTTTTACAAAAATATGCTGAGAATTTCTTCTCAGCATACTTAATTGATTTAATTCAGTTTTAACCTAGCTATTCACTAAATTAATACTCTTATTCGTAGTTTAAGATTCCACCTTGTTCTTCTACATATTTTGCCCAATCAGCATCTGAGTAATGGAATTTGAGGAATCTGAATCCACCAAATCCATACATTGGGTTGTATACATTTGTGTATTGACTTACTTTTTGTGAAGTCATCATATTAAATGTAGATGTGTATAGTGGTATGTTTTGAACTGTATCTAGAACAGCTTTCTCTAACTGTGCAAGAATATATAATTTTGCCTCTACATTATCATTGAATTCAATTCCTTGAATTGCTGATTGCCATTCTGTGAGTGTTCTTGTTTCCTCTTCTTCAGTACCATCTCCATTGAAATCAAATTTCAATTTCAATTGTGCTACTGTTGGATTCCATCCATTTGATTCGTGAATCTTATTTAATCCACCTGTTGAAGCTGGGTTAACATAAACACCGATTGATGAGAATGGGTAGAATGCACCACCACCCCATGCACCACGGATAGCTTCTACCTTACCGTTAACAACGTCATCGTATCTACTTGTTGAACCAGTTAAATACTTAACATTAACTTTACCAGCAAAGCCTGTACCTTCTGTTGCTTGTTGTAGCAATTCATTTACAATATCTTGTTGTCTTGTATCTTGAGCTGTTAATGATGATGCTGGTCCTACCATAATATTAATGTTTACTGCTTGTCCATCAGTATAGTTACCATCAGCAATTGCTTGATCATATGCAGCTTGGAATAATTTCTTAGCTGATTCTACATCATAACCAGATAGTGCGTTATAAGCATCTTCTGCAGTAGCATATGACTTACCATCACCATACTCTACACCGTACAAGTCTACAATTGCTTCCATTGCAGCCTCACTCTTACGGTATATAGATTGAGGATCATTTTCAATATCATAGTAATAGTTGTTATTTAGTAGGTAGTATGCTGGTGCATTACCTGCTGTTGATTCTGAAGTAATTTTATTTCTATCTAAACTTAGAGAAAGAGCTTTTCTAAAGTCTTTGTATTGTAATACTCTCTTGTTTGAACCATCACCTGCGTTTGCTTCTAATTGTGCTAATGTTTCTGGACTTGTACCAAATACATAACGGAATGTGTATGACTCTTCTGCTGTATGCATGTACTCACTCATTCTATATCTTTGCCATTGGTCTGCATCCAAGTTAACATTATCTAGTTGACCTTTGTTAAACAATTGCAATGCTGTATTAGGATCTTCAATAATTTCAATAGTGATCTTATCAGCTACGAATTGATCTTTAAATTGGTCTGTATCTAGTTTATAACCATACCATTCTTCATTTCTTTCTAGTTTCATTTGTCTATCTTTTTCTAGAGAAACTAGTTTATATGGACCATATGAATATGCTGTTGCTAAATCTGTTGCATAATTTGTAGCCAATAGTCCTTCTTTTTGGTTTTTACCAGCTTCATATAAATCTTCTTTTACTAACCATGAACCTGTTGAGTTCGCGAAGAAAATAAATTCTGTAGCTGGGTTTTGAAGAATGTGGTAATACTCATAATCATTTTCGCCTTTGTAGAAACCTACTGAGTCGAATGTAACTTCTTCATAAGTACCATCTTCGAAGTATGTAAATTCTTTCCAGTTTTCTGCTGGGTTTTCGAAGTTAACTGCTAAACCTTCTAGATCTTTCTGTACTTCAGCTGTTACTTCTACTAAACCTTGGCCTTGATATTTCTTATAAACATCTACACCATCAACTGTAAATGCTTCTGCACCATAGTTTTCGTATGCAGTTGCAAGGTCTGCTCCGAAGAAACCACTATCTGGTGTAAAAGCTTCTTCTACTTTTTCAACAGTGAAGAACAATTTTGCATCTTCTGGTGTATCTGCTGACCAAGCTGAATATTTAGCCTTGCCTTTGTAGTTTTTGTCATATGTGTAATACTCCTCAGCACCTCTAATTGCTAAAGATCCTGAATAGTAAGTATTAGCACGTCTGTTTTTCATTTCTGGGTTTAATAATTGGCTCATACTGTAAACATGAGTATTTTCATCAATTGGAGTTCCATCAGACCATTTTTGGTCTTCTCTCAATGTAATCTTCCAAACTAAACCTTTGTCAGCTTCAGCCGGAATTCCCCATTTTTCTTTGTCAGCAAAATCTTTGGTGACATCTTCGATACTTGTCGCACCCATGTACTCCCATTTATATCCACCTTCACCATCAGGTATAGCTGTGATCAATGGAGTTTGAAGATAGCTATCTAGATAACTATCATTTGATTGTTGTTGAGTATGTGGGTTCATTGTATTAGGTGTAGCAGCTGTATAGTCATTATACGTATAAACAGCATTTGGATCTTTGCTAGCCTCTTTGCTGCCTTCAGTTCCAGTTCCACCTTGGTTTCCTGATTTGCTACAAGCACCAAGTAATAAAACTAAAGCTAAAGCTGCTGCACTTGCTTTTACAAACTTACGCATTTTTCCTCCTTCCGTACACAGATCACTCTGTATACAACCGCATATTTATAAATTGCGATAACTTATTTCTAGTATGATATCAAACTTTTATCAAAAAAAAAGCTTTTAAATTAAAATAAGCTTAAAAAGGGTTCATTTGTCAGAAAACAATGCTTTTTTTTAAACTATACCCCTTTACATAACAAGTTATGTTTTAGTTTACTTAGCTATTATGGACAATTACAAGTGATATTTTTGTTTAATTTATTTTTTCAATTTTCAATTAATTAATAAAACTATCACTTCATCTGTACTTTTTTGAAAGAATTTTTGATTTTTTATCTTTTTCGTGGGTTTTCTTTGAAAAAGTCATGTATTTTTATATTATAAATTACGTATATTATGCAGTTATTGCACCGATATACAGTTTATTTTTAATACTTATACATAAAGTTCACTCATTCACGTACTATTCCACTTCGCCATCGTTGTTTAGTTCGCCTTTGGATATTATTATCTTTATTTTAATGCTGAAAAAGTGTAAAATACCGTCGTAATCCATATTTTAGGAGGAATTATGAATAGATTTGTTGGAACAGTGTCCAGAGGAATTCGTACACCGATTATTGCAGAAGGCGATGATATTGTTGATATTGTTGTAGATTCGATTTTAGAAGCTTCAAAGTATGAAAATATTGAATTTAAAAATAAAGATATTATTGCTATTACAGAGGCTGTCGTAGCTAGAGCCCAGGGAAATTATGCCAGCGTTGATGATATTGCTGCAGACGTTAAAAGTAAGTATCCAGATGGTGAGCTTGGTTTATTATTTCCTATATTAAGTAGAAATAGATTCTCTATTAATTTACGTGGTGTAGCTAGAGCAACGAAAAAGATTTATTTACAGTTATCTTATCCAGCTGATGAGGTAGGTAATCAATTAATTTCAAGTGAAGTTGTTGAGCAAAGTGACATAAACCCATTCTCAGCAGTCTTAAATGAGAAAGAGTTTTATGATAACTTCGGTAAAAGTTCTCACCCTTATACAGGAGTTGACTACATACAATTTTATAAAGAGATAATTGAGTCTGAAGGATGTGAGGTAGAGATTATTTTCTCTAATCACCCAGAAACATTGTTAGATTACACTGATAATATATTGACTTGCGACATACATTCAAGAAAAGATAATCTCAAGAGATTAGAAAATGCTGGTGCCAAAGTTCTACATAATATTGATTCTATATTAAGTGAACCAATTAATGGCAGTGGCTACAATAAAGAATACGGTATGTTGGGAGCTAATAAGGCTACAGAAGAAGTAGTTAAACTATTCCCTAACGATTGCCAAGAAATTGTTGATCAAATAAGCCAAAGATTATCTGAAGAGAGCGGCAAGAATATAGAAGTAATGATTTATGGTGATGGAGCTTTCAGAGATCCAAGTAGTAAAATTTGGGAATTAGCTGATCCGGTTGTTTCTCCAGCCTATACTTCTGGTTTAGCCGGAGAGCCTGAAGAAGTTAAGCTAAAATATATTGCAGACAATAACTTCTCTGACCTTAGAGGCGAAGAATTAAATGAAGCAGTACTTGATTACATTAAGCACAAAGATTCTGAAGCAATTGGAAAAACTCAGATGTTATCTGAAGGTACTACTCCAAGAAAAATTGCTGACTTAGTTGGTTCATTAGCAGACCTTACCTCTGGCTCAGGTGACAAGGGTACTCCTGTTGTTTGGATCCAAGGCTACTTTGATGATATAGCTGCAGAGTAAAACATTAAAAGCTTTATAGGAAGCATTATTTTATTTAAATATATTATTTAAGGCATAAAAATAGTCCCATGAGAATTCTCAATGGGACTATTTTCATATTTCAAAAAATTAAACTTTAACCAATCATTAAGTTAACAACAACATTTAAAATAATAAATGCAGTAATTAAAATTTTAGTTAAGCGATTAAGGAAAACATCTTTGGTTCTTCCCTTATTTGTGCTATAAAAAGAATCTGTATTACCACTTAATGATCCTAAACCTTGGTCATTCTCGTCTTGTTGCAATACCAAGTAGATTGTTCCTAAAGCTATTAAAATAATTACAACCGCTAAAATTGTTACCATTACATCCATGATTTCTCTCCTTCAATAAGCGCTTCTCTTAAAGCCTTACAAGCTTATCACAAGATTTTTATCTTTGCAATAAGCTTGTATTTTGGCTATTAATATTTCTCTAAGCTTTACCTGCAGCAATTCTTGCTTCTTTTTGCTCACGAGTCTCATGATGGAATACCCATTT
>QWCJ01000948.1_pt1 | contig 10280 bp, 10 predicted proteins | sample 1972501 | NCBI WGS metagenome assembly QWCJ01 (sample SAMN09866711, study PRJNA288562) | Human vaginal metagenome isolate term2_vaginal, whole genome shotgun... | isolation source: vagina | host: Homo sapiens | place: USA: California
AGCTCGGATTGATGAACAATCCGCACGATAAACGGGGTGAAAACGTTGAACAATCCAAAATAAACGTTGAACAATCCGGCCTCGAAAGGGCCGAAAATTCGGCGGGTTTACCAGCGCATACTTGGTGCATAAACTCGAGGGCAGCAAAGGAAATGCGGTGTTTACCGCAAACACCGCAGATAAGTAAGGAGCAGGAAAATGCGCGCAGCACTTCGTACCGGTCTCGCAGCAGCCCTCGCCGCCACCGTCGCCTTCGGTGGAGTTGTTCCGGCTAAGGCTGCAGAGCCTGCTGACGTTGTCGTCGATAATCAAGCGATCTCCGCGGAGCTCATCGACTCCGACGGCGACGGCATCCCCGACCTCTGGGAGCGCAACGGCGTTGTCCTCGAGGACGGCACCGTGCTTAACCTGCCTGCTTACGGTGCGGACCCGAGCCGGCCGGACCTGTTCCTCCAGCTCAACTGGATGGAGTCCGAGTACAAGACCCTCGGCTGCGACGTCGAGCCCTCCGAGGCTTGCGCCAACGCCAACACCAAGGAATACGGCGTGAAGGCCGAGTCCCTGCAGGAGATGGTTGATCTTTTCGACGACCACGGCATCAACCTCCACGTCGACGCCGGCGAAACCTTCAACAACATCCCCGGCTACGAGGCTCGCGGCGGTGAGACCCTGAAGTACGTCAAGAACTACTTCGAGAACGAAAGCCAGGGTTCGAAGCTGCTGAACAACATCGACGAGATGCTCGGCGAGCGCCAGAACATCTTCCGCATCGGTGTTATCGGCGACCAGATCGACGCCTACAACCTGTCGTCCGGTGCCTCGCTGGTCAACGACACCTCGTTCTTCGTGGCTAACCACCGCTTCATGAACTCGGAAGAGATGCTGCGCAACACCATCCTGCACGAGCTAGGCCACACCCTCGGCCTGCGCCACCAGGGTGCGCACGCGGTGGTCAAGGACATCCAGGGCATGCGTCTGGATACCTCGGCCTACAAGTCGGTGATGAACTACGACTACCAGTTCGACTACTTCAACTACTCGGAGAAGCCATACCTGCTCGACACCCCGTTCGGTGTGCGCGAGGTTCCGGCGGACTGGGAAGCACTGGCCATCAACGCTTGGCGCATCGGTGCCCGTGGTGTTGCCTCGGCTCCGTCGCAGGAAGGGGCGGTCAACGACCCGGCTCCGAAGGAGCAGCCTGAGGAGGAGAAGCCGGCAGAGCAGCCAGCACCTGAGGCCGAGAAGCCCGCTGAGAACCAGCCGGAGAAGTCCGCCGAGAAACCGGCCGAGCACGAGCAGCAGGCTGAGCAGAAGGACAAGCCGGCTCCGGTTGTTGAGAAGGACGTCAACGTCGCGGCGATCGTCGCCCCGATCGTGGCAATCCTGGCCTTGATCGGCATCGGCTTCGCGGTGATGAACATGATGCCGGGCCTGGGGTTCTAACCCAGCGCAGGCCAGCGCAGCACAGGCCAGCACAGAAAAGACTTAACGCGCCCCGGGAGGTACGACCCGGGGCGCGTTTTGGTGTCGTCGATAAGCGCTATTTTGCCCTGTTAGACATGGTGTAGCGCACACCACCGACGAGGTCCGCGACGGCGTTGTACATGATCGCGGTCAGCGGCGCCATGATGGACATGAACACCACACCGGCCAGGCCGAACAGGGCCGCGGCCATCATGGCGAGTTTCATGTCCACCACTTGGTCGCCGCCCACGCCGCCGATGAGCGAGTTGATGGACTCGACCACCCCGGCGCGGTCCAGCGCGAGGTACACCAGCACTGCGGCGAGCATCCAGGCGATGAACCCGAACAAGGCAAGCAGCGTCGCAACCTTAAAGACGGATCCGGCGCTGACGTTCCGGATTGTCACTTTGCGAGCGGCCATGGGCTACTCCTTCGCATCGTCGAGGGTCTTCTGGCCGGTTGCCACGGCAGTGGCTTCCTCTTCGCCCTCGTCTTCGACGTTGCGGTCAATGGCGAGCAGTTCCACGCCGTCGTTGAGGTCCACCAGGCGCACGCCCATGGTCGCGCGTGACGACGGGCGAATCTGGTTGACCTCAGTACGGATCACGCCACCCGCGGAGGTGATGGCGAAGATCTGGTCCTCCTCGGTCACGGCCAGGGCGCCGATGAGCTTGCCGCGCCGAAGATCTGGTCCTCCTCGGTCACGGCCAGGGCGCCGATGAGCTTGCCGCGCTTCGGGGTGTACTTGAAGGTCATCACACCCATGCCGCCGCGGCCCTGGGTGTTGTACTCCTCGATGGCGGTGCGCTTGCCGTAGCCGCCGGAGGTGGCCACGAGCAGGAACTGGCCGTCTTGGACGACGGTCATGGCGAGCAGTTGGTCGTCGCCACGGAAGCGCATGCCCTTCACGCCGGCGGTTGCGCGGCCCATCGGGCGCAGCTGCTCGTCGTCGGCGGAGAAGCGGATCGCCTGGCCCTGTTCGGAGACGAGCAGGATGTCGTCGTCCTCACCAACGAGGGACGCGCCGATGAGGGCGTCGCCTTCGTTGAGGTTCAGGGCGATCAGGCCGGAGGAACGTGCGGATTCGTAGTCGGTCAGGCGCGACTTCTTCACGCGACCGTCGCGGGTGGCCAGGACCAGGTACGGAGCGTCCTCGTAGGACTGGATCTGGATGACCTGGGCGATCTTCTCTTCCGGCTGGAACTCCAGCAGGTTAGCCACGTGCTGGCCGCGGGCCGTGCGGCCTGCTTCCGGCAGTTCGTAGGCCTTGAGGCGGTAGACGCGGCCGAAGTTGGTGAAGAACAGGATCCAGTCGTGGGTGGAGCAGATGAAGAAGTTCTTCACCACGTCGTCCTGCTTCAGCTCGGCGCCACGCACGCCCTTGCCGCCGCGCTTCTGGCTCTTGTAGGCGTCCACCTTGGTGCGCTTGGCGTAGCCGGTGGAGGTGATCGTGACCACGACGTTCTCGCGAGCGATGAGGTCCTCTTCGGTCACATCGCCGGTTGCGGCAACGATCTGGGTGCGGCGCTCATCGCCATACTTATCGACGATCTCCTTGAGCTCGTCGCCGACAATCGCGCGCTGACGCTCCGGCTTGGCCAAGATGTCCTTGTAGTCGGCGATTTGTTCCTCGATGGCGGCAAGGTCGTCGACAATCTTCTGACGCTCCAGCGCTGCCAGGCGGCGCAGCTGCATGGCCAGGATTTCGTTGGCCTGGATCTCGTCGACATCGAGAAGCTTCATCAGGCCCTGGCGGGCGTCGTCGACAGTCGGCGAGTTGCGGATCAGGGCAATGACCTCATCCAACGCATCCAGCGCCTTGACCAGACCACGCAGGATGTGGGCGCGCTTCTCGGCCTCGTCCAGGCGGTACTGGGTACGGCGGACGATGACTTCGATCTGGTGCTTGACGTAGTAACGCAGCATCTGATCCAGGCGCAGGGTGCGCGGCACACCGTCGACGATGGACAGCATGTTGGCAGAGAAGTTTGTCTCCAGCTGGGAGTGCTTGTACAGGTTGTTCAGCACCACACGCGGCACAGCGTCGCGCTTGAGGGTGACCACGATGCGCATGCCCACACGGTCGGAGGACTCGTCCTCGATCTTGGAGATGCCCACCATCTTGCCGTTGGTGACCTGCTCCGCAATGTTGTGGATGAAGTTATCCGGGTTGACCTGGTACGGCAGCTCGGTGATCGTGATGACCTGGCGGTTGCCAATCTCCTCGATCTCCGTCACGCCACGCATGCGGATGGAGCCGCGGCCGGTGGTGTAGGCGTCCTTAATACCCTGATCGCCCACGATGAGGCCGGCGGTTGGGAAGTCCGGGCCCTTCACGTGCTCCATGACGGCGTCGAGCGTGGTCTGCTCGTCCGCGTCGTGGTTGTCCAGGATCCACTGGATCGCGGCCGCCAGCTCGTTGAGGTTGTGCGGCGGGATGTTGGTGGCCATACCCACGGCGATGCCGTTGGAGCCGTTCATCAGAAGGTTCGGCACACGCGACGGCAGGACGGTCGGCTCCTGGGTCTTGGAGTCGAAGTTCGGGGCGAAGTCCACGGAGTTTTCGCGGATATCGCGGACCATCTCCATGGCGATCGGGGTGAGCTTGCACTCCGTGTAACGCATGGCGGCCGGGCCGTCGTTGCCCGGCGAGCCGAAGTTGCCCTGGCCGTCCACAAGCGGGTAGCGCATCGCCCACGGCTGCGCCATGCGCACCAGGGTGTCGTAGATGGCGCTGTCGCCGTGCGGGTGGTAGTTACTCATGGTCTCACCGACGGCCTTCACGCTCTTGACGTAGGAGCGTTCCGGGCGGAAGCCGGCGTCGTACATCGCGTAGATCACGCGGCGGTGCACGGGCTTCATGCCGTCGCGCACCTCGGGGAGCGCGCGGCCCACGATCACGCTCATGGCGTAATCGATGTAGCTGGTCTGCATCTCCTCGTTGATGTCGATTGGTTGAATGCGGTCCAAGCCGCCAGTGGTGTCATCAGCCATGTGATTGAGTCTAGCGGGCTTCTGTGGCTTTTTCCGCCACCACCATGGAGCGCCGTGGTATCAAAGTGGTATGGCTATGACGCTCCGGTTGACCGCAGACGAAGACAAAGCGCTCGTTTTACTCGCATCCGCATGGGGGTGCTCCAAGCAGGAAGCCGCGCGTCGTGCGGTGGTCTCCTCCGCAACGCGTTTGCTTGACGACGCCACCGTCACCGACCTCGCACGCTCCCTCATCCCCGGCTACACCGCCATGGAATCACGCATCCGGCAGGCACGCTCGTGATGGGCTTGAGTGCAGAGCAGTTGCTGGCCATCGCCGACGAGTACTGCGACTTCCACGGATGCCACATCACGTCCTTCGGGTTCCTGGCAGCATGTGCTGCCGTGCCAGGCTCCCGGTTCCACGGCGTGCCGGTCTTCGACTCGGTGGACGCCGCAGCCGAGGCCTTGTCCTCTTCTATTACTGTGCTCGCACCGCTGTCGTCTGGCAACGAGGGCTTCGCCGTGGTCGCCGCGGAAGTGTATCGGCGCTGGGCGGGATAAACGGGATAAATCCGAAAACTCGCATTACAGGTGTCTAGGGGTATAGTCGAAAAGTTCTTATAACTTATTGGAGGCAGCCATGAAGTTCAGTCGCACCGCCATTGCGGTCGCCACCACCGCCGCGTTGTTGGGCGGCGGTGTTGCCCTGCCCCACTCCCCCGCAACCGCCGCCACCTCTCAAGCCTTCCTGTCCGGACTCACGTGGCCGGTCAAGCAGGTTACGCCCGGCGGTACCGTGGAGATCGCCCCGCAGGGCTCCATCCCCAGCAACGTGCGCTTCGAGGGTTCCGACGACTACCTGGGCTACCGGTTCAGCACCAACCCACGCACCGGCGTGGTCACCATGCACGTCGCCGAAGACGTGATCCCCAACCAGCGCACCCAGTTCATGATCACCGGCAGCGACGGCGTGCGCGCACGCAGTTTCCCCATCATGATCCACGTCGTCGACACCATCGGCGAGATGGCAAAGAAGTATCCCCTGTCGTACTACCCAGCGTTCACCGTCGAAGACAGCTCCGATTCGGTGCTCTCCGTAGCGCAACTGCAGGGTGACTTCCCCGAAGGCACCCGATTCGAAGTCACCGCTCCCGACCATTTCAAGGTCACCGCAGCCGCCAACGGCGATCTGTCTGTCACGCAGCTCGATCCGGTCAAGCCAGGCTCCAAGAGCGCAGCCAGCGTGAAGGTGGTGTACCCCGACGGCTCGTTCCGCAACGTGCGTGCAGATATCTACGCCTACTCCAAGAAGTCAAGCGAGTCCCTTGGCAGCGGTGCGTCTATCGAGGACTTCTTCAACAACATCTACGACAACGCCTTCACGCCGAAGTGGCACGACAAGACAATGAGCGGCAGCGAGCAAGCCTCCACCGCGTTGGCGGACGCCCTGCCCGAAGGCACCACCTTCAAGGCACGACCCGATCTCAACCCGAGCATCTTCCGCTTTATTGATGTCGATGTTGACGAGGCCAGCGGGGTTGTCGTCGTCAAGCCAAAGCGCCCACTGACAGCACCCTGGACCTTCCAAATCCCAGTCGAGGTCACCACCCCGGACAACCTCGTCGGCATCGGATGGGCAACATTCACCGTCACCGAAGACGGCAAGTGGAACTCCGAAACCTTCACCGTGAAATACCCCGCCGCGAGCGCCACCACCACGGAAATCGCCACAGCCAAACCGGTCGGCGACTTCCCCGAAGGCACCACGTTTGAGATCAACCAAACACCCCCGGCCGGCTGGCAGGTGAAGATCGACCGCCACACCGGCGAAATCAACCTGACCCCGCCGCAGCGCACCAGGGCCGGCACCACCGTGACCATGCCGGTAACCGCGCGCTTCCCCGACGGGTCGCGCACGTACCTTGAGACCAACTTCACCTTCATCAAACCCGAGGTGGAACAGGCATCCGTGACCACCGTGCGCTACCCCACCGCAAGACTCCTTCCCGGGGAAAGCGTGACCGTGAAGCCAAACAACTGGCCGGACGGCGCCGTAGTGAGCATCACTAACTTGGTCATCCGTGACCTCACGTTTACGGCCGACACCTCCACGGGTGCCATCACCATCACAGCAGGTAAGAACGCGGACGTTGCGCAAATTGCGGCGAATGTGGTGGTGACCTACAAGGACGGCTCGCAAAACACGGCCCGCCTGCCAATCGCCATCCGCAGCAACACCACGACCGCAACGCAGCCTTCTGATGCGCCTAGTCCTGGTTCGCCCGCACCTGCGCCTGCGCCTGCGCCGAAGCCGGGGACGCCGTCCACCGCCAATCCGGCACCCGCGCCTGCGCCTGCACCGACTCCTGGCGGTACGGACAAGGAGGGGTCCAGCACCGGCGGCATCATCGCCATCGTGCTCGGCGTCCTGGCCCTGCTCGGCGCCGCAGGGTTCGCAGTGACACAGATGGGTTCATTGCCCTTCTAACGATCCCGAGCGCTTAACATGTCTGCCATGAAGAAAATCGCCACCGCCGCCACTGCGATTGCCGTGGCCGCTGCCGCCGCCACCACGGTCGCACCAGCTCACGCCGAACCCGCCGTCACACAGCTCTCCACTACGAGCTCCGGTGGTTCCTCCAAGCCGAACTACCGTCCGGACTACGACAAGGACCTCGACGTGCCAGAAAAGCGCCCGCTTGAGGGCTCCTACACCGGCTCGGCTCCGATCTCGTTGACCATCGCGTTGGTGACCACGCTGGTTGCCATCCAGGCCATCGTCGATTTCGTGCCGCCAGTGCGCCAAGCTGTCGACGACGTAGCCAAGCAGTTCAACCTCACCCACGTCGTGGGCTCCTCCGAGAGCAACCGAATCTTCCCGGCACAGTTCATTACGTCCCAGGTCACGCAGGCGATTGACCAATTCCAGAAAAATCCCCCGTCGTTTAAGTAACGCCCCGCAACCGCGTATGTTACGGTTGTGAACTGTTGTGGTTGCAGTGACTTATGGGGCTGCGGAGGAAGAACTGCAACCAAATAGACCGCGTCCAGTCCTGGACGCGGTCTTGTCGTTTACCTCCGGTTCTAGCCCCAGTAATAGAAGTTGTACTGACTCAGGTACTCAAGCACAGGGCCGATTGCGGCAGCACCGATTTGGGTAGCATTCACCTTCGGTCCGAAGGACAGGACACCTGCGGCGTAGCGGCCATTCGGCCCCTCAACCCACACTGGGCCGCCGGAATCGCCGTGGTCCGAAATGTTCCGGAACCGGAACACCAGCGGACTTGGAGTATCGATGTAGTAGCCACACGACAAGCCGCTGCGCCAACCTAGACGGCAAAGCTTCGGCTCAGTCCTATCGATTGCCGGCAAACCAGCAACACCCTGCACACGGCCAACACCTGGAACGGTCGGGTCAATCTGCACATTGGGGTTATCAAGGAAAATGACTGCGAAATCAGCATCGACCCCAATCCGATTCGGCATGCCGGTCGAAGAGATAAACCGACCCGCATACATGAGCTGGTTATTGGGAAGCATCACAAACGCACGGTCCCCTGTCACACCGCAGTGACCGGCGGTCAGGTTGAACACACGGTTAGTGTTCTGCTGGCGCAGCATCCACCCAAAACTGCATTCGCCTTTAGGACGACCCGCCTGGTCAAACACCGTATATTTGGCGCCCGGCGCCACCTTGCCCAGATTGACAAGCCGTTCGAAGCCCTGGGACTGGCGGTACACCTCGGTGTTGCGCATACCAGCGGTTACACGCGGTGCAGGCTTCTGCGGCTGCTGCGAAGGCCGAGGCTGCGGCGCAGGGTTGGGCCTCTCCCTGTCCGGTTGCGTAATGTTCTGCTGCCCTGGGTTTTCTGAACTTAACTCCCCCGATGACAATCCGCCGATGAGTCCGAGAACCGTCAGAATCGCGATGACAATACCTGCGATCTCAGGAAGCCGAGAAGCGATGTCTTTAAAATCAGGCATAACGTTTCCTGTCAATTAGTGCCGAAGATACTGAAGACTATATCCCCGCTCCCTGACAGCTGCTCGTTTTCCCGCAAACAAAAATCATGTCGTACGCCAAGTACACTGCCCACTATGAGTGATCTATCCAAGCTTCTCGACGCCTCCACCCGTTCCAAGCTCGTCGAGGACCTGACCCAACTGACGGAAACCACCGTGGCCAACCAGTCCGGCCTGACCGGCATGGCCCTCAAGTCCGCCATCGCCGCAGGTAAGAAAGCTGATGCAGACGCCGTGAGCAAGGGACTGAACAAGTTCCTGCCGGACCTCGTCGAGTCGCTGAACCCGCACTGGAACGCCTTCAAGGCAAGCGGCCAGCAGGACTTCGGTGGGTTCCTCGCCGCGAACGAGGACTCCGTGATCGATTCCGTCCTCAAGGCTGGTGATACCGCCATCGAATCCATGCCCAGCGCACTGAAGAAGGTCTACTCCACGCTGCGCGGCAAGGCGAAGAAGATTGTGAGTCCGGCGTTACCGGACCTGGGGCGTGTCGTCGAAAAGTACGCGTAGCGCAAAGCACTCGCAGCACCCCACAACCACCAACGCCCCGTCACCTCCACCAAGGGAAGTGCCGGGGCGTTGCTGTACGCGCCTACAACCTAGACGTCGAGGAAGCGGACGTCCTTCGCGCGGCGGGTGATGAAGCTGCGGCGTGCCGCGACGTCGTCGCCCATCAGGATGGAGAACAACTCGTCGGCGCGCTGCGCGTCCTCGAGCTCCACACGGCGCAGGATGCGGGTCTCCGGGTCCAGGGTGGTCTCCCACAGCTCCTTGGCGTTCATCTCGCCCAGACCCTTGTAACGCTGGATGCCGTCATCGGTGTTGATCTTGCGGCCGGCCTCCAGGCCCTCCGCCAGCAGCTCGTCGCGCTCGCGGTCGGAGAAGGCGTAGCCCGGCTCGCCCTTGCCCCACTTGAGCTTGTACAACGGCGGGTTAGCCAGGTACACGTGGCCGTTCTCCACCAGTTCCGGCATAAAGCGGAATAGCAGGGTCAGCAGCAGGGTGGCGATGTGCTGGCCGTCCACGTCAGCATCGGCCATGAGCACGATCTTGTGGTAGCGCAGTTTCGCAATGTCGAACTCTTCGTGGATACCCGTGCCCAGGGCGGTGATGATGGCCTGGACCTCGGCGTTCTTGAGCACGCGGTCCATGCGGGCCTTCTCCACGTTCAGGATCTTGCCTCGCAGCGGCAGGATCGCCTGGTACTTGGAGTCGCGGCCGCCCTTTGCGGAACCGCCTGCGGAGTCACCCTCCACGATGAACAGTTCGGACTTTGCAGGGTCCTTCGAACGGCAGTCCGCCAGCTTGCCCGGCAGGCCACCCAGGTCCGTCGCAGACTTACGACGAACCAGGTCACGCGCCTTACGCGCCGCCTGACGAGCCTGCGAGGACGCCACCGCCTTGTTCACGATGACCTTCGCCTCAGCCGGGTTCGCGTCGAACCAATCGGACAGGTTCTCGTTGATGGCGCGCTGGACAAAGCCCTTGACTTCAGTGTTGCCCAGCTTCGTCTTCGTCTGGCCCTCGAACTGCGGGTCAGCCACGCGTACGGAGACGACAGCGGCGAGGCCCTCACGGCAGTCGTCGCCAGTAAGATTCGGCTCCTTGTCCTTGAGCAGCTTGTGCTCGCGGGCGTAGCGGTTCATCAACGTGGTCAGCGCGGCACGGAAACCTTCCTCGTGCGTACCGCCCTCATGCGTGTTGATGGTGTTGGCAAAGGTGTGGACAGACTCCTTAAAGGAGCTGTTCCACTGCATCGCCACCTCAGCCTCAAGGCCGTCGCCCTTCTGGTCGAAACCGACGATGGTCGGGTGGAT
>QWCJ01001416.1_pt1 | contig 10273 bp, 7 predicted proteins | sample 1972501 | NCBI WGS metagenome assembly QWCJ01 (sample SAMN09866711, study PRJNA288562) | Human vaginal metagenome isolate term2_vaginal, whole genome shotgun... | isolation source: vagina | host: Homo sapiens | place: USA: California
TTTTCCGGAAATAATTATATTTATATAATCACCTATATTTTTATCCAAAGATTTATGATTAAGATATGATATATTTATTTCATGCTCGCTTCTTGCTTCCCTACCTTCAATATATTTAGGCTTAAATATACTTTGACTGCCTAGTGACGTGTACATTTTGCCTTTGATATTATTTTCTAAATAAAAATCATAGTTTTTATGACTGTAAAATTCATAGCTGTCTATATCTTCTATACTATCTATAAATTTCTTAGCCTTGTTAATATTGTAATCCTCATTAAATTCTATTAACAAATCACCATCGCCATAACCCATATATTTTGTAAAGCTGTCAGAATTCATAGAATTATATATATTTTTAGGAAGGACTATTAAAAAGTTTAATACTATTAGTATCAATAAAAAACTAATAAAATGTTTCTTCCTACTTACTATCTTATTAACTGACATGAATAAATTAGTATTTAATATATTCATGCTTCTAAGTTTAAAAATTGTTCTATTGTTTTTCTTGTCATTAATATTAGATATTATTTTTGCTGGAGATAGTTTATTAATTTTTCTAAAAAAAACGATTAAGTTGATAACCATTATGAAGATAATAATTGATATAGCGATTAGCCCATAGAAGTAGGATAGCTGATTTTTTTCCAATCCATAATATAATTTAATGTTTTTTAAAAATGTAGGTAAGAAAAGCAAGGAAAGAATATAACCTAAAATACTTGCAATTAATGCTAGAAAAATATATTTGGACCAATATAATTTTTTAATATCCTTGTTCTTTATACCAATAGCCTTAAAAACACCTATAACATTTATATCATCTTCCAGCTGGGAGCTTAAAGTGAAATTTATACATAAAAGACTTACTAATATGACTAAAATAGAAATAATAGTCATTATTACTAGAACTATTCCTTCTGTTAGAGCATTTATTAACCTAATTATAGAGTATGTGATTGTAGGGCCGTTAGAAGGTAGATCAGACGTGAGATACTTAGCTTGAAATCTCTCAATATCTGCTTTGTCAATTAATGTGAATTCAATTAGATACTCCTTTCTTCCATAATCTTCTAAATTATAAAAATCTTTTTCATTGACTAAAAATCTTTTAGAAGTGGATAGCATAGAAGACATTTGAGAATCTCTTATACCTCCAACAACTTTTAAATTTGTGGTATTTATAGAAATAATGTCACCTTCATTAATATATCCAGAATTCAAATATACTAAAGGTACATATACTTCACCTATATTTGGTCGAACAATCTCATTATTTAAATCAATAAGAAAATCAAATTTTTCACTTTGGTATGAGAAACCATTGTCTTGACTTTTAATTTTAAATTCATCTCCATTTACCTTTATATTATTAAAATCAATATTTAAGAAACTAAGAATTTGATACTCTTTTATGTTACTTTGTGTATCTGAAAATTCAATTAACTTATCAATATCAATATCACCCATATGCATTTGTAGAAAATCAGGTGTCTTAACTTTTTCACTAAAGCTATCTATTGATTTAAATAAGTGAGATGAAACTATGAAGACTGTTATTAGTAAAAAGCTAGATAATAACAAAAATAATAATATTACAAAATTTATAATTTTATTTTGTTTGAGGTCATTTTTAAGGATTCTAAATAACATACGACTCTCCATATTAATTTGTGTTCTTGTTGCATTTGATAAATAAAGAAGTCTTCCATTCTAAAAGTTCATATAGTGAAAGAGAAGACCATCTTTTGTACCAAGTATTTTTTCCATATAAGTAATTAAAGCTTTAATCTTATTAGCTTGAAACTGTTTATCATTAATGTTTTTTTCGTCGTCTAAGATCAAAATGATATAAGAGACTAGTAACTCCATGGATTCTAGTGGATATTTTGTGTTAAATATTTTCGCCATAATTCCTTCTTCTATAATAGGAACTAATATTAGTGGTATATTGTAAATCATTTCTTTTTGGATTTTTTGGTGAAGAATAATGTTCTCAGGACTATTAAGGTTTTCAATTAATTCACTATCTTCATTGCTCGCAAATCTTAAGGTGTTTATAACGTTAAAAAATTTTTTAATAATATCTTTTTCGCCATTTTGGGCTTCATTCTTTGCCTTATAAAAAATTTGGTTCGTAATAAAATGTACTAGTTCATTTATAATCTCTTCTTTTGTTTTAAAATGATAATATAAAGTACCTCTAGATATACCTACAGCATCAGCTATATCATTTGTAGAGGTATTACTTAGTCCTTTTTCCTGAATTAATTTTCTAGTTATTTTAAGAATTTCTTCTTTTCTATTATCCATATAATCCTCCATGCTATCGACCGACAGCCTGTCGATATTACTATCATATTATTAATCTACAATAAAAACAATATATAAAATAAAAATTAAACGGAATAACTCTGTTAAACACAGGGTATATTCCGCTAAGGTAAATTTTATAGATATTTATTCTATAATAATCAAAGTCAGTAATGAATTTTTAAGATTTTTAATCTTCTAGGTCGAAACTAAAGCTCAGTTCTACCTTCAATTTAATCTCTTGGATCTCTTCATGACGTTGCAACCTTTGTAGAAGCTCACGTAAATGAATATCTTCTGGACCGATATTCTCCATAGGCGAAATGCTACCATGCAGAACATGATATAGTCCTGAGAACTCTTTGGTTTTTTCCATAGCTACTACGTCTGATGGATTTTCTACAACACAAATTGTGCTCTTATCTCTACTATCAGAAGAGCAAATATCACAAATATCCTGATCTGTTAAGTTACAACACTCCTGGCAGAACTTAACGTTATTCTTCGCATCAACAATAGACTGAGCGAATTCATCAACATCGCCCTTATCCATATTCAAGATGTAAAAAGCCAAGCGTTGAGCTGTTTTGCGACCGATTCCAGGTAAACGATTTAATTGTGAAATAAGTTTAGCAATACTACTTGCGTATCCTGACATATTAGAAACCTAATCCGCCTAATCCACCAGGTAGTCCACCTGCTATACCACCCATCTTACTATCGCTCTCTTCAGCGAGTTTCTTATTAGCACCGTTAATAGCAGCAATAATAGTGTCCTGTAAAATATCTACATCTTCAGGATCTAATGCATCAGGATCAATGTTAAGTTCTAATAACTCATGTTCGCCATTCATCTTGACTGATACCATGCCACCACCTGCAGTGTGCTCAACAACTAGATCTGCTATCTCTTCTTGAGCTTTAGCAAGATCAGCTTGCATTTTTTGAGCTTGTTTCATCAATTGATTAATGTTTCCTCCGCCGAACCCACCAGGGAAACCTCCACGTTTTTTAGCCATATTTTTCTCCTTTGTTTTATTAATCTTTATTCTCTAATCTATACCATCCATATCTTCTTGAATAGGAATATCCATAGCCTCTGCTGCTGCTTTCATGCGTTGGACCCATTCAGGTTCCTCTTTGCCTTGCCTTTGTGCATTTGCCTCGTGAGCAGATTTGCCAGCTATGTTGAATTCAAGACTTAACTGAGTATTGGCATTAGCCTCAATGAAAGCCTGTAATACTCTGGACTTAACTTCATGACTATTAATTTTATCATATATATGTAACTGTTCAGTTTCGAAGTTAATAATAAACTTATCATCTTCTACGTAGTATTGGCAAGTATTAAGTAATATTGCTAGAAGTGGGTCTTGTTCATTTAACTCATTAATGAATTTATGCCAGATACTCTTTATTTCATCTTGTGAAAAAGTTTTGCTTGGAGTTGGTGTTTGTCCAATGTCTTGTGCTGCTTCCTTTTCAGTTGAATCTGAGCTGTTATCTGAATTTTTTGCTGTATTTTCTTTGGCAACCCTAGCTGAACTTGGATCCAACATTAGACCGATGCTGTTTGAGCTTTCCGAAGAGCCCAGAACTTTGATTTCTTCTGTTTCAACTGTTTTAGGCTCAGGGTTTTCTGGTTCCAAATCTTCTGCCTCAAAGCCTTCCGGTTCAAAATCTTCTGGTTCAGGATTATTCGGCTGAATTTCCTGAGTAGGAGTAGTTTCTTGAGGAACAATATCTTCTTTTTTATCCTCTTGAATTCTATTTCTCTCAACTTGAACTTCCTGAGAGGTTATTTCAGTTTTTACAGGGGCCGGAGCTTCAACTTCAATTTCAACTTTTTCTTTAGGCGTTGAGAGTTCTGCACTTGCCCTATTGTTTTTAACATTTTGAAGTAATTGGATCAAAGCAACTTCCAAGGTGATTCTAGGATTCTCAGAATACTTAAGCTCTTGTTGCAAATTAGCTATGAAGGCAATGTCCTCAATTAGGTTTTGTGTGCTATATACTTTAGCAAGTTTGCCAAGAGTTTCGAGAGTTCTAGTATTGACCTGCAAAATTTTCTCCGGAGCTCTACTAGTCTTGTATACTAATAAATTTCTAAGATATTGAGCTAGGGAAGAAGTGAAGCGACTAATATCACCGCCTTCAACAATTAACTTATCTATGCTTAACATGAGCTCGTCTACATTGCCAGATACAAGGTTATAAATAATCTCTTCAAGAAACTCATCGCTTACAACACCAACCATATTTAGGATATCGTCACGAGTTATAACTTTGTCCGAGTATATACTTCTAGACTGGTCCAACAATGATATCGCATCACGTAAAGCACCTTCGGAGAAATTAATAATAGTCAATAAGCCGTCTTCGCTTATATTAATGTTGTTATCTTTAGCAATTAATGCTAAGTGATCATGCATATCTAGTGCTTTAATGCGCTTGAAATCATAACGTTGACAACGTGAAAGTATAGTTGCCGGAATTCTCTGTGGATCTGTAGTTGCCAATATAAAGACAGCGTGTGCAGGAGGTTCTTCCAATGTTTTTAGCAGAGCATTAAAGGCTGCAGTAGATAACATATGAACCTCATCGATTATGTAAACCTTATATTTAGCTACTGTTGGTAAAAACAAGACCTCATCAGTAATTTTTCTAATATCGTCAACACTATTATTAGAGGCGGCATCCATCTCAATGATATCTAGCAGTGTGCCTTTGATAGCATCCTGGCAAATATCACAGTTGTTGCAGGGGTTACCTTCTGCACTTATGTTAGGACAATTAATAGCTCTTGCGAAAATTTTGGCTAAAGAAGTTTTACCTGTTCCTCTGGTACCACTGAAAAGATAAGCATGAGCAATTGACTTGTTAATTGCTGCTTGTCTAAGAGCGCTTACTACATGTTCTTGCCCAACAACTTGGTCAAAATCAAGTGGTCGCCAAGCACGGTATAAAACTTTGTCTGACATAAAACCCCTCCATCTAGATTGGATAAGAAAATTATTTTGAGAAAATCTCAAAGTATCTAAGTCTCATTATAACTCAATACTGAAAGAACAAAAGCAAAAACCACTTCTTAGCCGAAGCCACACAGGCAGATCTGCAGCACATAAGGTTCGCCGCTTATTGCTGCTCCCTTCCGGGCCTGACAAGGTTCACGGTTCTTATCGCACAGGACCCATGCAGCCTCGACTAAAAAGTGGTTCTATAATTGTACAGAGGATTATAACATATGAAAATAAACTTTGCTGACTTGTTCTGCGAACTAATTGAACTAATCGAACTAATCGGCAAAGTTTATTTTAGGTTAAATGTCAAATTAACGGTTCTTTCCCTCAGATTCTATTGAATTAGCTAGGACATCTTCCTCGTCTTCTAGAAGAGATAATTCCTCTGGGCTTGCTTTAGCTATGCCAAATCCAGTTGCGGCATATATTAATGCAAATATTGGACTTAAGAAACAGAAAAACGCGAATGGGGCATAAGAAAAAGTACTAACCCCTAGAGTAGATGACATAAATACACCACATGCACCCCAAGGAATTAGTGATGACATGGCAGTACCAAAATCTTCAAGAGTTCTGGAAAGGTTTTTAAGAGATATACCTCTTCTGAGATACTCTTTTACATAGATTTTACCAGGAAGAATTATTCCTAGGTATTGATCTCCTGTTATTAATAAACTGCTAATTACAGTCAAACCTGTAGCAGCAATTAAACCGAAGGTTCCTTTGGCTAATTTAATGATTTTATTGTTAAGACTTGAAATCATTCCTGAGCTCTCCATGATACCAGCTAATCCTAAAGCTATAACAAATAAAGATATAGAATTAAGCATTGAATTTAGCCCGCCACCACTTAATAATTTATCGATTATCTCAATGCCTGTTTCAGAAGAGAATCCGTAATGGGCAGCAGAGAAAACTTCAGATAAAGAAGATCCTTGAAATATAATTCCCATTATACCCGCAACTATTGCACTTATAAGTAATGTACCGACAGCAGGAACTTTGAGAATTATTAATATAATAACTAAAATAACAGGAATCAATAAAATTGGGCTAATATAGAAATTTTGAGAAATTCCACTTAGTATAGATTCGACATAAGTTGGATCAAAAGCTTTAATATTGTAATTCCAAGATATAAAGAAATAAATAATTAGTGAAACTGTGAAGCTAGGGATTGTGGTGTAAAGCATATGTTTAATGTGATCAAACAAATTAACATTGCTTATACCAGAGGCTAAAGTTGTTGTATCAGATATAGGTGAAAGCTTATCACCAAAATATGCTCCTGAAATAATGGCACCTGCACTTAATCCTGGATTAAACCCCAAACTGTTTCCGATAGCCATTAGAGCAAGTCCAATAGTTCCAGCAGTTGACCAAGAACTACCTGTCAATAAAGTAGTTATAGCAGTAATGATAGCTGCACTAGGCAAAAATAATTGTGGGGATACTATTTGTAAACCATAATATATAAAGCTAGGAACAACTCCAGCTAGTGTCCACACACCTACAACAACACCTACAGCTAATAGAATAAAAAGTGATGCGGCACTGGTTGAAACGGTTTTGTTAATTCCCTCTTCGAGGTCCTTCCACTTATAACCGTTAAGCATTGCTATAATTGCAGCAAATAAAACACTTATAAATAGAGGTATATGCGCTTCAACTTTTAAGATAAACAATCCTATATATAAGGAGACTGCTATGAATATAACTACTATAATAGAAGCGGAAAATGGGACAGGCACTCTTTCGTTGCTTTTTATGGACATTTTGTAATTTCTCCTTTTTACTTCTTTAATTCCCTTTTATTAATCATTATAAATTAGAAGATCTATAACTATTCGAAGTATAAATTAAATCCTCTTACTTTTTTTAGTAATCTCATATTTTCTTCATAAACAAAGTCTAGGTCAGATTCAAAAGGAAGTTTAGAATCTATCTCTAATAAATTCTTTAGCAGATTCAAGAAGCAAGGATTTGTAATGAGAATATTACCTGAAAGTTCAATAAGATAGGAGTTTTTATATTTATAACCTCCTAAAGGACTCTCTAGGTTAAATGCAATTTCTGGATGTAAAGATTTGTAAAGAAAGTTATTATCGTTGCCGTAATAGTTACTAAAGCCTAATTTGCTTCCATAAGCCAATTCTCCTTGGAATTCTATTAGTACTTGTTCTGAAGTGCGTTTGTTAAAGTTTCTTACTGTTTTATATGGAAATAATCCTAGGCAATTAGCAGCATCACCATCCAAAACTTCTAGTTCGCTACCTAGTAAATCTAGTGAATTATTAATAGCTAGTAATTTTATACCATTATCAATGAGGTCTTTTAATAAGTTTTTGTATGGCAAAAGTTTATTATAAACACGCTCCATGTTTTTTTCAGTCATTGGTCCAAAGAAAATTAAGTCAACCTTATTATTAGCAAAATATGGCTCATCATGGTAAAAGGTTTTTACTATTTCAATACGTTCATGGTCTCTAGCTATAAGATCAAAGTAATGGACCGTTTCAATTTCTCCAAATGTTATAAATTCTGGATACAGAACTTCAACTACCATAATTATGCCTCCACTATCTCTTTAATATACAATTTAGTTTTATCAGTTAATGATTGAGCGTAATCGTCAATATCTTTAAGTATATATATGGTCTCTTCAGAATTAGGATCAATATAGTCTTTTATTTGCTCGAGGTCATCTACTATTATCAATTTATTTCTATCTACTCCATCCAATAGAGCTGTTGTTTTTAAAGGATAACCAAATTTACCGTAGAAGATAACTAGATGGCTGGAAACGACTTCTATATTTTCAAATGCAGCAATCAATTCTTCAGCAGAGAAGCCGTACTCTCTAAGTGTTGCATATGCAGCAATTTGGTTATAGCTATTTTCTATACTTGAACTAACTAGCGGTAAGCTGTATGCAAGATCATGGTCTAGGATATGTAATAAATTATTATCTTTATCTATATCAGTAACAATATACTGAGCTGGTGGATTTTTGAAACCACAATTTTCACAGAGATATTCTCCGATATGATGATAGCGTTTGAATTTCCAGGTGAGTAAATCGTCGCAATTAGGGCAATAAATCATATCTTGAATTTTAGAATCTATGCACTCTTTTTCACCATTTAGAGGTCTAATAGTAAAGTAAGCTCTCTTATTTCTATCACTACCTAAATAAGCACTGATAGAATCAGAGGCATTGAGGATAAGCTTCATGTCATCATTGATAGCTTCATTAATCCTTCTGAAAACATAATCTACATTAGAATTTCTATCAAAAGAATCTTGAAATAAATTTGTTACAGTTAGACTGTTCGGTTTCAACTGATTATTATAGTGTCTCATCCATAGTTCATCTTGTTCAACAATTGCAAATTCTGCTGTTTTCTTCTCGGAGAAAGGAGATTGACTTAACATTGAAGCTATTCCAGAGATAGTATTGGAGCCTAAGCGATTAGAGATATAAGTTTTCCCTAGTATATCTAGCAAGTCACTAATCATATTATTTGTAGTGGTTTTACCATTTGTACCTGTTATACAAATAATATTATTTGGCTTATTGACATTATCTATATAATTTTTATCTATTAAAAGGGCTGCTTCGCCAGAGTAAAAAGTTCCCTCTCTACCAAGCAATCTTAATGTCCTACGAGTCAGTTTTGCAAAAATTGACGCAAAGTTAGTTTTTAAACTCATTGAATTTCTCCTTTGGATTATTGAGTATAAGTAATTATAGTAGATAAGAAATAAAATGTCTTTTAAACAATTGTGTATATTGAAAATATATAAGCTGGAAAAACAACTAAAAAAGCTTTGAAAAAATAAAATTTACTTGCTATTTAGACTAAAATAATTTATGTTAGTAAAGTTGACAAAAAAAGCTGAAATTTCTTAGTAATTAGCACATAAAAAAAGCTAGTTTTGCTTAGAGAAAGAAATTTTGGTTAAAATTTTGAATAATGTGCATAAATGCTAAAAGTTTACTTGACCTTTAGCGTGCAATATTGCTAAAATGTACAATGTTAAAGGTATTAATTGTTTAATACTAATTGTTTTATGTTAATTATTTTATACAAATAGTTAAGTTAGTTATAAGTTTTAGCGGGTAACGATTAAAATTAGCTATGATTGATGTTACGCATTAATACTACAAATCATGCTGTAGTATTAAGAGGTTGGCTAAAACGGGATTAGAAGGGGAGGACTTTTTTATGGCTGAAACAAAACAAGCTGAAAAAGGGTCAATAAAGAAACCAGCTGAAGTGCATAAGCATAAAAAGAAAAAAAGCTGGAGAGGTAGAGATACCCAATTGACAATACTGGCTATTCCAGTAGTTGTCTGGTTTATTCTATTTAGCTACTTGCCAATGATAGGTATTATCTTGGCTTTCAAAAATTACCGTCCGGTAGCAGGACAAAACTTCTTTATTAGTTTATTCCAATCAGATTGGGCAGCGCTAAAGAACTTTGAATTGCTATTCCGTACACCTGACGCAAAGATAATGATCTATAACACATTCTTCTACAACATTATCGGTATTGCTCTAGGTGCTGTTTTACCAGTTGTGATGGCTATTATTTTGTCCAACTTAAGAAGCAAAAAATTCATGAAGACAAGTCAAACAATGATTTTCTTGCCACACTTCTTATCTTGGGTTGTTGTTAATAACCTTCTATATTCATTCTTATCACCAGATAGAGGTTATATTAATAACTTAATTACTAGCGCTGGTGGTGATCCGATTAACTGGTATAGTCAATCTCAATATTGGAGATTTATCCTAATATTCATGAACCAATGGAAAGGCCTTGGTTATAGTACAGTTATTTATTTATCCGCTATTACAAGTATAGATGGAGAAATGTATGAAGCTGCTATGATTGATGGTGCATCAAAATGGCAACAAACCAAATATATT
>QWCJ01001080.1_pt1 | contig 10270 bp, 6 predicted proteins | sample 1972501 | NCBI WGS metagenome assembly QWCJ01 (sample SAMN09866711, study PRJNA288562) | Human vaginal metagenome isolate term2_vaginal, whole genome shotgun... | isolation source: vagina | host: Homo sapiens | place: USA: California
AATCTACCGCGAAGAATTCAAGCCATCAAAATATTTGGACAAACCATACGTCATGCTTGGAGTATCTGCCAACGCAGCTTACGAGAAAGACGCCGCAGACCACATCAAACAACAAGCCATCTCCATCTTCTTGCAAATCCAAAACAGAAACAACAGAGATGCATTTTTAAAAGCTGACCCTAACAACAGCCCAGAACTCACATCAATCGAAAAATTCATGATAAGAACTGCCCGTGGACTTCGAATCGAAGGAGACGTGAATTCCGTAAAGGACCAATTCATGGAAATAAAACAAAAATACAATCCAGACGAAATCATCGCCGCATCCTACATTCCAGATTTCAAATTATTAAAAGAAAACTACGAAATCATACAAGATTTGGCGTTGAACGAATAGAGTTTATTGAAAAACATCTAGGTAAAACTGGATGGTTTTGTGTTGTAATAAAAAATCACAGACTTTGTCCTGAAATAATAATATATTGAAATAATCTATAAGTAAAAAAAGCAAACCATCACGCACTAATATCTGATATTTGTGTATGATGGTTTATTTAATATTAGTTTGATTTTCTATAAAAAACTTTCAGGAAAAATCCTGAAAGCTCTACATTATTTCATCTATTGTTGGGATGGATTCTCCCGATCCTTTTCTGGTTACTGTTTTTGAAGATACTTTTGTGGCAAATTCCATCGCTTCTTTGATGGATTTTTTTTGATCGAGCATGACTGCCATCGCTCCGATGTAGCTGTCTCCTGCTGATGTAGTGTCAACCGCATCTGCCTTGATGGCTTCTTGTTTGATGTGTTCTGTCTTTGTAAAATATTCAGAGCCATTTTCTCCTAATGTTATTATCACGGATCCTACGTTTTTCTCCAACAATTCATCTGCTGCTTCTTTCAAGTTTTTTTTGGTTGAATATCTCAAAATTTCATTTTCATTAGGTACGAACAAATCCACTTTGTGAAATAGCATAATTTGCCCCATGATCCAAAACAATTTGGTTTTGACCAGTCTTGTCCACATTTATAAGCGCAGTTCCTGTATCGACATCCTTTTTGATGATGTTTGATGTGTCCACTCCATATTCACGCATATTTTTGAAAATAAAATCTGCATCCATATCATTTCCCACGCACGCAAGAAACTTCACATCTCCGCCAAGTTTTTGGCAGGCAATCGCTTGGTTTGCTCCCTTGCCACCGACAGATCTGCTTTTCGAAAGTGACGAAATTGTTTCTCCTGGTTTCGGAAAATTTTCCAAATTATATGTAGTGTCTACATTCACGCTTCCTATAACTAAAATTGCCATAAATCTCTCCTCATTTCATAAAAACGCTCAAATTTTTTGATAATAATCTATATTATATTATACAATACAAATCGATTTTTGTAATTCAAATAAAAAGGAATAAAAAAAGCCACAATAATTTATTAAATTTATGAATGGATATTTTTCAAATGGGTATATTATTAAATAAGAAATATTAATAGGAGGAGACTATGGACGATAAGAAACAAGATTTCAAACAAAACTCATACTGACAATTACTTCGAAGCAAAGCCTGTAGATGACGATGTGAACAAGGTTTCAGATGTTACCGAATCACAAGAATCTACAAAATCTACGGATGATGTATTTGAAGAAATCAACCAAAAATACACTCAAAAAGAAAGAAAAGAAGACAACGAAGAATATGAGAACTACAAGCAAAACGATTCACCAGATTGGTATTTGAAATGTGTAAAATTCATCAATCAATATTCCAAGAAAATCTACGATTTTTACGCATCGACAAAGCACGGTATTATTTATTCATTTTTAACATCAGGATTGATCGCTGCGTTGACTAGCGCTATTTGGGCTAGTGTTGCAACAAAAGGCTCTCTTGGAGAATTGACGAAGGTTTTCCACACACCTACAATTTCAATTATTACTTTGATTACGGTGCCTCTAATCAACTACGTGATGACTAGATTAATCTACATGTTTACGAAAAGTTATATGAGACCAACTCCACCTGCTTGCACAAGAGATGTCAAGGGCGGCGTGTTCTCGATAATCAACGGTCTGTTCATGTTCATACTTACGCCATTAGGATTTATCGGAAGCATTATTGGTTGCTTCACAGGAATGTTAGCTTATTCTGCAACTTTCCTAGATTTGTATTTGGAAAAGGACAGTTTCAAGGTTGGTTTGAAATCATTCATCGCACAAATCGTAATCAGAATTGTCGTATTCATCTTGGAAATTCTATTGGTAACTTTGGTAGGATTACTAATCTACAATTCATTTTCAAATATGCTTAGATAAAATTTTACCCGATCTCTATTGAGGTCGGGTTTTTGTGTGCAATCAAAAAGCCTAGCTCATACGAGTTAGGCTTTGTTTGATTATTGTGAAAGATTTTTAATCTTGTATTAAAGATTATCTGTCTTTACGTTTTTTCTTCAATCCAATGAATCCAGCTGCTGTCGTCAATGCTGACATTGATAACATCATGATTTCACTTTCGCTACCTGCTTTTGGCAATTTATTGGCAGATTTTCTATTAGGAATGTCTGCTTTTTCTTTGCGTTTTCCTTGTTCAGTAGTTTCAGGAGTTTTTGGTGTTTCATTTGGTTTGTTTGGAGTTTTTCCATTGTTTTCAGGAGTCTTTCCATTGTTTTCAGGTGTTTTTCCGTTATTTTCTGGAGTCTTTCCGTTTTCTTCAGGAGTTTTACCATTTTCTTCCGGAGTTTTACCTGGTGTACCTGGTTCATTTGGTTTGTTTTCGCCTGGTGTACCTGGTTCATTTGGCTTTTCACCTGGTGTGCCTGGTTCATTTGGCTTTTCGCCTGGTGTTCCCGGTTCATTTGGCTTTTTGCCTGGTGTGCCTGGTTTTTCTGAATCTTTTTCTCCTGGTTTTGTTGGATTTTCTGGATCCTTTTCTCCTGGTTTCGTTGGATCTTCTGGATCCTTTTCTCCTGGCTTAGTTGGATTTTCTGGATCCTTTTCTCCTGGCTTAGTTGGATTTTCTGGATCCTTTTCTCCTGGCTTAGTTGGATTTACAATCTTCTTAACTGGTTGTTCGATTATTTTTTCTTCCCTAGAAACTTCCTTACTATTTTCCACAGTAATTGTAGTTTCTTTCTTACCTAGCTTACCTTCTTGAACTGTTTCAGTCTTTCCAGCTTCCATTTCAGGATCTTTTATAATTTCAACTTCAAATGGTAGGTCACTTTCAACTTTTACCTTGCCATCAGTCTTTGAACCATATTCATAAACTGCCTTAGTTGGTTCAGTTCTTTCAACCTTAGTTTCAATCTTACCAGTTTCCTTATTGAAAGTAGTTGTGATTGTAATCTTACCTGGAGTACCATCTTTTATCTTCTTAATTTCTCCAGCCTTTAGTTCTGGATTATGTTTGTACTCAGTATCGTGTGGAATTGCCTCTTCCTTCACAACTGGTTTGATACCAACCTTTACAACTCTCTTAACTGGATCTTTTGTTTCTTCCTTAGTTACGAGTTTGTTTTGGTCTTTATCATAAGAAGTTGTAATAGTAACCTTGCCCTTTTCGCCTGGAGTTACTTCTTCTTCCTTGCCCATTTCAACATTTTCATCGTAGATGTATTCTGTTTCAAATGGTTTTTCAACTTCTTTTACAATTGGCTTGATACCAATCTTGATAACTTTGTCTACAGGTTTTTTAGTTGTTGTGAATTTACCTTCTTTGGTTTCAGTTACTTTGCCGTCTTTGATTACAAGAGTATTTGTTCTTTCTTGTTCTCCTGGTGTTCCGCCAGTTTCTTCTCTTTGGCCCGCTTCAAGATTTTCGTCATACTCAATTTTAGTTTCGAAAGGAAGTTCTTTCTTTTCTTTTATTTCATGAGTACCATCATTTGTGCCTTCACCAACTAAGATTACAGCATTCTTTGCTTTCTTAGTTACTGTTGGCTCAGAAGTATTTGTTACCTTAGAGTTTTCTATAGTTAGGGTCTTTTCTTGTTCGCCCTTTTCACCCTTTAATTCATTTCCTTCATCATCTGTGGCATATTTCCATTCGCCTTTTTTAAGTGATGGGTCTTTTCTAACTTCAACTTCAAATGGAATTTCTTCCTTAACTTTTTCAGTTCCGTTAGTCTTTCCACCGATTTTTACAACTCTATTTTGACCTTTTTCTTCAGTTTCAGAAGTTACAACCTTCTTTTGGTCCTTGTCATAAGTTGTTGTGATAGTAACCTTGCCATTTTTACCTGGTTTTACTTCTTCAGTCTTTCCAGCTTCAAGATTTTCATCATAAACATATTCTGTGTTGAATGGTTTTTCTACAACTTTTGTAACTGGTTTTGTACCGATTTTTACAACTCTATCAGTTGCTTCCTTAGTTGTGTTGAATTCGCCTTTCTTAGTTTCTGTTACTTGGCCATCCTTGATAACAAGAGTATTTGTTCTTTCTTGCTCTCCTGGATTTCCTTCTTTAACAACTTCTTGTTGACCTGCATCTAGGTTTTCATCGTATTCAATTACAGTCTTGTAATCTATGTTTTTCTTTTCAACTATATCGTGAGTGCCGTCGTTAGTTCCCTTACCTACTTGGATAAGAGCATCTTCTGCAGCCACTTCTGTGACAGTTGGCTCTCCTTCGACTTTAGAATTTTTAATTGTCCAAGTTGTTGTTTTTGTTCCAACCTTACCTGGTTTTACAATTCTGTACTCACCCTTCTTAAGGTCATCTACTTCTTCAACCTTATATTTGAATGGTAATTCTTCCTTGTGTTCTACCTTTCCTTCGGTATTTCTACCTACTTTAATAATTCTCTTTTTAGGAGCTTTAGTTTCAGTAAATTCACCTGTTTCAGTCTTTGTTACATTGCCATCTTGGATTGTAAGAGTAATATCTCTCTTCTTTTCTCCAGCTTCACCTTTTTGAACTTCTTCCATTTCTCCTGGAGCAAGGCTATCGTCAAATTGAATTTCTGTTTCAAATGCTACTTCAACTTTTTCTTCAATCTTATGAGTTCCATCATTTACGCCTTCGCCAACGTGGATTACTCTGTCTTCAGCATTTTCTATAACTTCTTCTTTAGTCTGTGATTCATCAATCTTAGAATCTTTGATAGTATAGGTTACTTTCTTAGAACCTACCTTACCTTCTTTTATTACTCTGATTTCACCTTTTTTAAGATTTGGATCTTTTTCTACTTTTGTTTCAAAAGGAACTTCTACTGTTTTTTCAACTTTTCCATTTGTACCATAAGCCACAAATTGAGCTTCCGTCTTCTTTGTACCCACTTCTAGCTTGCCATCTTCTTCATAATAATGAGCTGTTACTGGTACATTTAGCAATGCTCCATCTACTGACTTGCCTTCTTCAGCATTTGGTACTGTAGCAGTTATCTTACCTGTCTTTTCATCTATTGATACATTCCAAACATTGCCCTTATCATCTGTGTAGGTTGGTGAATCTATGGTAAACTTGCCAGGTCTTCTGTTGTAGTGATCTTCCTCATTTAGGATTACATCTGAAGAAAGCTTATCGCCTGACTTACCTGCCTTAGCATTGTAACGAGCAGTCATATTTGCTCTTTCTTCTATTACGAAGTAAGCATTGACTTCTTCTGTTATATCTTCGCCTGGTTTTTGTTCATCTACATAGTGAGCTACTACTGGTACTGTAAGTTTTTCACCACCATTAAAGGCTAGTGGGTCTACTGGCTTAGCGCTAACTTGACCTGTTTTTTCATCAACTTTTACAGTCCACTTATTTCCCTTATCATCTTTCGCTAGCTTGTTACCAGATTCATCAGTTTCTAGGGTGTCTGGAAGAGTATAATGATCTGGTGTTATTCTCTTACCATCTTCTGTTACTGTAGCAGGAGATGTTTGTTCGTTTACCGGGAAGTTTACTTGAGCATCGTATTCTGGCTTGATGTAAGTTGATTCTTGGACTACGAAGTGGAACCAGTGAACGTCTTTTGACCCGTTTGTGTAGGTGTATTCAATAGGTATTGCTATAAAGTCACCAGCTTTGGCTGATTCTGGAGCGGTGATAGTGAATTTAGATATATCCTTAGGGTCTACATCTACCTTCCATTGGTCTGCTTCTGCCTTACCCTTATTTTCACGATTGATAAAGTCCAGAATAAGCTTGCCGGCAGCTTCTCCTCTACCTGCAGCCTCATTCATTTCTTCGACAGTCTTGTAAGTGTTTCCTGAGCCTTCCGGCTTATCCAATTTAACCGTAAAAGATTCTCCGGGTTGGACGCCTATTGATGTGTCCTTTTCTGTGTCTTTGCCATCTTTATCGACGAATTTTTGGTCGTAGTAGCGGGTATCGTCAAGGTTTAGCTTAAAGTCACCGATAAGGTTGTAGTGGTCATAGCGATCGATGCCTTGCTTGTCAATTGTTACATTAGTTCCCTTATGGTTGATGTCAGCAGTACCTGCCCCTGTTTCTACATAAGTTCCTGTATCACCAAAATCATCTGGTGTTTCTGCTATATTTTTAAATTCATCTTTTGTTCTTGGTCTAGCAAAGAATTTAACATCTAAGTTTTGAAGAGCCTTGTAGTCAGGTGTATTGAAGATTGAGTCTTCATTGATAACTGTCTTGCCAAATTCATCTTTCTTTAGGGCTCCTTCAGGTAGCTTAATGTGTATATTGCCATCATCTGCAATATAGGCACTTGCTCCAGGGACAATTTTCCCTGTAATAGGGTTATAAACTTGGCCGACTAATCTTTCTCTGGCACTTTTGTCCACATTGTCTACCTTGATACCAGTGTCTATATCTTGACCTTGGACAAAATATTTTTTCTTTGTATCGTAGTTATTTTTATTAAGTTTTAATTCTTCAAGCTTGTCATTTTCATTTGGCCATGGATTTACCTTATAACCTAAAAGGAAGCTATCACCAAAAAACTTAACTGCTGGATCTTCTTTAGTATAGTTATCCTTCATACCAAAGGAAGTAGAGTCGTTATCCTTGTTGTTTATATGTTCAAGGGTCTCTTTGCTAGCTTCGTAGTTTAAATTTCTTTGTGTTCCAGCACCGTCCACAGTACTATTCTCTGTTGGCTTGTATGTTACACCAGGAGATTCAGGAGTTAACTTATCTCCTTGTCCCATCATTGGTTTATCTCCTTTATCTACAGGAGCACGTCCGGAGTCTGTTACATAAATTTTAGTATAGGTCCTTTGACCAGTCTCCTTGTCTATAGTAACTTGGTAACCATATTCAGTCTTACTTGTTGATGTTGAGGATGGGTTTTTAAGATCAAATTTTAAACCGTCTTTTTCTACTTTCTTATCATCTTTACCGAGCGATTGATTTGTGTCTCCTGGTTGAAGATCTGTTTCTTTATAACGTTCAGATCCATTGTAGTCTTTGATTTTCTTTTCATCTTCACCATAATTTGGGTCATCTGCTTTTTGAAGATTTTTATCTTCTACAGCTGCAGTTTCCCCTGCTCCTTGAGCTTCCGGTGTTTTTTCGTCAGACAATTGTAGTACAGAATTATCTGATCCATTGTCAACACTTCTTAGCGCTGTAGCTTGTGCTGGATGCGATAATGCTTGTGATTTAGAAATAGACTTATCCGATTTAGTTTCTTTTTCCTTTTCTGATTTTAATTCCGAGCTTTCTTGTTGAGTTTGCTTTCCTTCTGCATTAATTTTTTCTGAATTGCTTTGTTCAGCAGGTCGCGCTGCTTTTGCAATTTGATCATCAATTAGTTTTTCTGTTACAGCTTGTGTGTCGTTTGCTTGAGTGTCGGCGTATGTTTTTGCTTGAGGCGCCGATACTATTACTGCACTGGCCAATGCTGCCATTAGTAGTTTCTTGTTTATTTTCAAGTTATTCTCCTCCTTGTTTATTTCATTTATTATTTAATTCATTATATTCTATGATTGTGCTAGTATATCAAAATACTTTATCTGTCAAAATAAAATTATACATTAAAATGATTGTTCTTGTCAAAAATATTCAAATTTTTATTTTATAATCTTGCTAGATATTGTTAAATCCCATTAAATAGGTAGCAAGATGATGTTGCGCGTTATTTTTTTGTTCCTTTTGCTTGCTTGGTTGTATTGGCTTGTTTGATATTAGTTGGAATTATTTGCCGCTTTTATGCGGTTGACTGGAGAAAATGTTCCAATAAATAAATATAACAATGTTTTATGAAATGTATATGAAGTCACATGAAAATTCTAATTTATTGAATGCTTTGTTGTACTGGGTTATAATAAATGTATAAATTAAGAGGAGTTTTTATGAAAAATTTTTATGGTGAAGTGTTTTCACGTTTGCAAAAACATATCAAAACAATAGAGAAGAAACAGGGAGCTTGGATGTTCACACTGATTATTTCGGGAGTAATTAGTTTACTTTCATTTATGTTGTGGATGAGGATTAGCCCTCCGAATTCATCGAAAGATTTCTTGAATTTGTCGCTTCCCTTGTCGTATTTTTCGAAGACTGTCATGTCGCCTTTTTCATGTGTATTGAGTTTTTGGATTGCGACAAGTTTTTTGAAAAAAGATATGGCAGAAAAGATATCGAACTCAGAGTTTTTGGCGAAGGCTAGTGTGTACACTTTGGTTACAATTGTACTAGCTTCTGTGTTTAACACGAGAATTCCAGTTGTTAGCGTGATTGTAAATGTCATATCAGGGTTTGTGTACAGCGTTGTGATGTACGACAAATTCAAACCCGATTTTTTGAACAAGGCAACGATTACGGCTGCAATTGTGAAGATTATCGTGAGTGCGATTGGTTTTCTGATGGGTACAACTTTGTTGTTTTTCATCATTTTGAATTAGTTTTAATTAGTTGCGATGTATTATGAATTAAAAGGAGTGTTTTATGAAAAAATTGGTGGCTTTGATGCTAGCTTGTATGTTGAGTTTGCCGGTGACAAGCGTTGCAGACAAGGATAGCACAAATGATAGAATTTCTGAAAAGATAGAAGCTCATACAAATGATTCTGCACAAAAATCTGATGCAGATACAAATAGCAAAAAGACAGATGCAAAAGACAAACAAGCTGGTGCAAAGGATCAAAAATCAGATGCAAAAAATACGTCAAATAAAAAAGATGTAAGGGATAAAAAAGATTCTTCCGAGAAGAAAAAAAACGAGAAAAAACAAGACCAAATCACCACTAACGAAGATGGTGTGTTCAAAAATGTTATTCACCAAAGATTCCAAGGTGAAAACAGGGCGAAGACTGCAGTGAATGTGCAACGTCATTACTTTGCGAATACGAACAAGGTTATTCTTGTAAATGACAACGCATATCCCGATGCAATCAGTGCAACGAATGTGTCTATGGGCAAATACCCACTTTTGTACACTGGCAAAAATTCATTATCCATCGAGACCAAATCAGCGCTTGACAAGATGTTCTTGGACGAGATTTATCTAATGGGTGGTGTGAACACTATCAGCAGAAAAGTTGAAAATAATTTGAAAAGAAATTTCCCTCATGCGAAGATCACTAGAATTATGGGTAATAATCGCTACGACACATCAGCTCAATCTGCGAGAACACGTGCAAAAACCACTAACTTGATATTTGCCGCAGGGACAAATTATGCAGATGCATTGTATGCTACAAGCCTTGCCGCACATCAAAATGCACCGATACTACTTGTTAGTAATGATGGCATTAACCAATCTACTGCAAATTTCATCAAATCATTGGGAAATATCCACAACGTGACAATCGTCGGTGGGGAAATATCTGTAAATCAATCTGTGAAAAGCCAAATCGAAGCCTTGACTAGAAAACCTGTCACAAGACTTGCAGGTGTGGACAGATACGAATCCAGCGTTGAAGTCGCAAAAAGAGTGAACGCAAATCCAGCAGAAGTCATCACTACAAGCGGTGAAGTGTTCGCAGATGCACTCGTGTCATCTACAGTTGCACAAAAAATCAAAGCGCCAATCTTGCTCGTGAAAAAAGACGTCCTACCACTTTCAGTCAGAGAATATTTGAAAAAAACCAACTCCATTTACAAATTGACTACAATCGGAGGATACAACACAGTTACCAAAAACAATTACTCCACACAAGTAATATTGATATCAGGACTTGACATCGACAAACCACTTGTCGACAAACAAGGAAAAGGCCTCATAAAAGCCTTCACAAAAGATTACAAGAAATACTACGTACTTCCAAACAACAAATACTACCGTGCAATCAAAGAATACGATAAATTGTTCGTTTACTTGAGAGATGCATTGGCAGAAGATTACAGACCATTGGAATAGCGTT
>QWCJ01000860.1_pt2 | contig 10258 bp, 8 predicted proteins | sample 1972501 | NCBI WGS metagenome assembly QWCJ01 (sample SAMN09866711, study PRJNA288562) | Human vaginal metagenome isolate term2_vaginal, whole genome shotgun... | isolation source: vagina | host: Homo sapiens | place: USA: California
GGCAACCTCACCGGTCAAAACCAAATCCCGGGCTTCTGACAAATCCGGGCAAGCCGCCACTCCCGTCAACAAAGCCGCCACCACCGGGGGCAAAGTTTTCCCTTTCCGGGCACTAACCAGGTCCTTTGCCCAGCACACCCCGTCTGGAAGTTTCACTTTCTCTAGGCTCGCCGTGTTCCGGGCCTCGAGGGGAGTCCCCACACCGTCCGCGACCAGCAGGTGAACCTGACCCGCGGACTGCTGACGGACAAAACGCAGCGCGTCCGCGGCGGATTCAACCCCCGAGGTCAGCAACGCTTTCGACCACTTTCCAAACACAGCCCCGATGGCGTCTTCCCACCCGGCCTGGACCAGGATAGTTTCCAACAGCGCCGCGTTGATGCCGCTCAATCCCGCTTTCGCCACCGCTCCGGCGGCGTCTTCGGGCTGTAACATTTTTGCCAAGACCTCGCGTTTCGCCTCCCAAAAGGCGGCTTCTTCGCGGGCTTCGCCGAGTTCGGTAGAGAGTTGAGAAACTTTCGCCTGAATCGTCGCCACGGCTGCCGCGAGCTTTTCCTCTCTCGCGGCCAAGGTTCCGTCCGCCACCCCGGGGGGCAGCTCCGCCTCGACTTTGCTCAGCTCCTGGGCGCAAACTGTTTCACGCTGCGCGGCGGCCTGGAGAGCTTCTTCCATCCGTCTGAGGTTCCCCGCCGCTTCTTCTGCCAGCGAGGCGGCGGTTGCGACCGCTCCACGCAACCGCTCCAGTGTCTCCCTCCTGTCAGCCTGGGCGCGCTGGAGCTTTTCCATCTGGGAGCGCACCGCGACTTCGCGTTCTTTGGCTCGCTCTTCAGCGGCTTGCGTTTCAGTGACCGCGTCGTCGGCTTTCGCGGCGACGGCTTGTTTTTCGCTGATTTCCTCACGAGTTTTGTCGAGCCGTTTTTCTAGCTCACTGGTGTCGGCAGTTCGGGTTAGTTCCGCGGTTTCCCTCAAAGCGTTGGCGCGTTCCCGAGCCTGGTTCTCTAAAGCTTCCAACCGTTCGGCCAAAGTGCTCAGCTCCGCCCAAGTCTGGGTGAGTTTCTCTAGCTCTGGGCTAACCTCATCGAAACTGGACTTCGCCGCGTTCAGCTTCGTGTTTGCCCCTTGCAGGCGGGCTTCCAAATCCGCAATCTGTGCCGAAATTTGTTCCTTGGAGGCAGTTTGCGTCCCCGCTTTTTCTTTGTTTTGAGCCACCGCGTCAGCAATCAAACGGGCGGTCGCGTCAGCGAGTTCAGCTTGAACTCGGGCAGCTTTCCGAGCCGCCTCGGCCTGCTTTCCCAAGGGACCCAGCCGTTTCGCCACTTCACTGGTGAGGTCCTGAACCCGAGAGAGATTGACCGCCAAACTTTCTAGTTTTTTCAACGCCCGGTCTTTGCGCTGCCGGTGCTTAAGCACTCCGGCCGCTTCCTCGATGAAAGCGCGTCGTTCGAGTTCAGAGGCACTCAGAATCCGATCGAGCTGGCCCTGCCCCACGATGACGTGCATCTCCCGACCCATCCCGGTATCGGAAAGTAACTCTTGAATGTCTAACAGGTCCCAGCGGAGCTTTCGTTTTGGTGCCGGCGAAAATGACATCCGACATCTGTGAGCCGCGCAGATTTTTGGCACCCTGCTCGCCCATCACCCAAGCCAGCGCATCGACCACGTTCGATTTCCCCGAACCGTTGGGGCCAACGACACAGGTCACCCCCGGTTCAAGATTCATATGAACCGTGTTCGCGAAAGACTTAAAGCCTTTCAGGGTCAGGGACTTTAAATACACACACTTACCCTAGCGCAACCCCCCGAACCCTAAAAAACAGCCTTTCCGGCCTTGGGAAACGGAAAGAATCACCGCAGGGTGATGCGCCTCAATACCGACCTTTTAGTCAATCATGTAGGGGAACCACAGCGCGATTTCCCGGTCGGCGCTCTGTACCGAGTCCGAACCGTGAACGATGTTTTGGATCTGCTCATCCGGGCCCCAATCGCGAGCCAAATCCCCGCGAATAGTTCCGGGCAGAGCCACCGTCGGGTTGGTGTCTCCCATCATGTTGCGGAAAGCCTGAATCACGCGAGAGCCTTCGATGACCATAAGTACAATAGGTCCGCTCATCATGTATTCGACCAGCCCTTCAAAGAAGTGCTTGTCTTTGTGCTCAAAATAGTGTTCTTCCAGTTCTTCGCGGGTCGCAGTCTTAGTTTGCAAGCCCACAATCTTAAATCCGCGACGCTCAATCCGGCTAATGACTTCGCCGATGAGTCCGCGCCGGTAGCCGTCAGGCTTAATAATGACCAAGGTGTGTTCTTCTTGCGGATCGTAGGGGATGTGGCCGTCAGCCATTGACTTTCCTTTCGCCAAAAGTTTCGCTCGACTCCGAGCGCAACTTCTCATTATGTTCTACGTTTATCCTACCGGATTTCCCCGGCCTTGTTTCGGCGTATTGTTCACAGTTCGGCAGCTTTTGCCGCCTCGTTCAAAATGAGAGCACTGGAGGCGGCGCCGGGATCCTTATGCCCGATGGAACGCTCCCCCAACAGTGACGCCCGCCCTTTTGCGGCGCTCATCGAAACCGTCTCTTCCGCCCCTTTTGCAGCCGCTTCCGCAGCGACGCGCAAGACTTCTTCCGGGGTGGCTCCTTTCGCCACGGCGGCAGCGGCGTTCGTGGCGGCCGGATACCAAGCGTCGAGCATGGTTTTGTTCCCCGGCTGAGCGCCGCCGCGTTCCGCAATCCCCTCAGCGGCCTTCACCAGCAGCATCGCCACATCTTGTGACTCTAAACTTTCGGCGCTCACCGAACGCGCCGCCCGCAAAAATGCCGTGCCATACAAAGACCCCGAGGCTCCCCCTACCGCCGCCAACAAAGTATTTGCCACTACGCGCAGCGCCTGCTTCGGACTCTCCACCACGATCCCCGACAGCCGCTGATCCACGGCAGAAAATCCGCGGGAAATGTTTTCCCCGTGGTCTCCGTCACCGATGACTTCATCCAAACTCCCCAACATTTCGCGGTTTTGTTCCAGAACTCGAGCGCAGCCATCCATCCAGCGCAGCACCCATTGCGTATTCAAACTCACGGCTGCTCCTAACTGACTGCCCTAAAATTTCGTTCTGGCCAGGGTCCAACGCGCGGGGACCGGTTGTGCTCATTGTAGTTTGTCTTTGCCCAGCACGTCCTGTGCCATTCCGGCGAGTACCACGGAACCGAAAATCACGACTCCGGTGGATCCGGGAACTCCCCCCTGCAAATCATCGATTTCCCCGGCTTTTGCAATCGCTTCGGGCAGGGAATCAATAGCGTAGACGCGATCGTCACCGAACACCTCCGCGGCCACGGCCTGGATATCTTCCACCTTCGCCGCGCGTTCACCGGGCATCTGGGTCACAATCAACTCATCAATGGTCGGCTCCACGATACCCAACACAGTTTCGATGTCTTTATCCCCCATCGCGGAATAAATCCCGACCGTGTGTTCCCAACGGAAGTCGTCCTCCAAGGCCCGGCGCAGGGCCTCGACCGCACCCGGATTATGCCCCGCGTCAGCCACAATCATCGGGGTGGCGTGCAACACTTCCAGGCGTCCGGGAGAACGAACCCCGCCAAAGGCACGCTCCACAGATTCCCCGTGCAGCGCCGCTCCGCCCAGCTGCGCCTCCACCGCCGTGAGCGCCAGCGCTGCATTCTCGGCCTGAAATTCCCCATACAAGGGCAGGTAAATATCCCGGTAGATAGCCGCAGGCGTGCGAATATCGATGACTTGCCCCCCGACTGCCAGGACTCGCCGCAGCACCGCGAAATCATCCCCCTCATAACGCAGGGTCACGTCCTCGGCATGAGCAGCGTCACGAATGACCGCGAGAGCCTCATCGTGCTGTTTCGCCACCACCGCCACTCGCTGGGGACGCATAATCCCCGCTTTTTCCCGCGCAATGTTGGCCAATCCCCGGCCCAGCCACTGTTCGTGTTCCAAGCTGATCGGCCCGATGACGGCCGTGTCTGCATCGATGACATTGGTAGCGTCCCAGCGTCCGCCCATACCGACCTCGACCACCGCCACATCCACCGGCACATCTGCGAACAGGGCGTATGCCATGACGGTCATGACCTCAAAGAAAGACAGCCGGTGTCCGGGGTGAGCGTTTTCCCACAGCGCCAGCTGTGCCTCCACGTCCTCATAAGCCTGGACAAACTGTTCGACGGTCAGGGGGGCTTGGTCCACTGAGATGCGTTCGCGCACGTCTACCAGGTGCGGGGAGGTAAAACGCCCGGTCCGATACCCCAGTTCCGCCAGCAGCGCCTCAATCATCCGGGCGATGGAAGTTTTGCCGTTCGTACCCGTGATGTGAATGGAGTGGAACAATTCTTGGGGATTGCCCAGGTAGTCCAGCACGCCCCGCACCGGTTCCAAGCTGGGCTCAATCTGGTGTTCGGCGCGGCGTGTCAGCAGGGTTTCATAGATGGCTCGGGCTTTCGGGTCCTCCATCGTGTAGGGGCCGAGGGTCGAGGTGGGGCGTTGCCGTTCGCGCACTTCGTCCACGAGTTCGCGCTGTTCGGGGCTCAATGGTATGCCGAAGCGGTCGGCGGGACCTTTCCGAGGTGCGGCTGCGTTTTCCGGGTCACAAGGTTCCCCGGTCGGGTTGTCGTTGTCCTCCGGCTCGGCGGGGGTTCGGGCCGCGAACAGGTAAGGAATCAAATCCGGGTCCACCGACAAATCTTCGGGGGTCACCGCCGGGGGTTGATGCTCATGTGCGTGATGGTTCCGAGGTGCGTCCTCATGCTTGTTTTCCACCCCACCATGTTACCGACCCTGGCAAACCCGCGAGCCTTCCGAGGGCTATTCCGGTGGAAAAACCTCTACTTTGGCAAAGTGCAACCGTCCACGAAGCTTTTTATCGCAGGTAAAAAGCGTGGCTTCCAGCCCCTCCGCAAGCGCTATATATGCCGCGTCATAAGTGGTGTATTCTTCGCACAGCTCCCAGATTCGACCGGCCAGAGGCCAAATTTCGTGACGGGTGATGGGCATCTCATAAAATACCTCGATGGCTTCCGTGGCTTTGTCTACGCTGATGACATGGCCCAACACCAGTCCTCTCAGGGTAGAGAGAACTTCCACGTCCAGGTGGGCGGGGGCACAAACCGGCTCGTGAAAGACCTCGAGCAAAGCATCGTCTGGGTCGGTTCCCACCAGGAGTTCCACGCAGGCTGATGCGTCCAAGACAATCATTGGCGCCCCTCGGACAAGGCTTCCAGGATTTCGCTCACGCTGGCGCTGTTCCGGCGGTCTAACGCCCGCAGACGCCGCCCGATTTCCCCTCCAGACAGCTGCGCCGCGGATTTCTGCAGCTCCGACACCACGTAAGCAGAGAGTGACTGACCCTGCTGGCGCGCTCGCACTTTCAAAGTCTCACTGAGGACTTCCGGGACATCGCGAATATATAAAGTAGGCATACTCTATGCTAGCACTTCGCAAGCGCAATGAATAGTCTCTGAGCCGATACTCATTTCTAAGGGATCCACGGCGCCAAATCCTTCCCAAAGCGGGCGTTACATGGGACAATCGAGATATGTCCAAGCTGTCCTTAGAGGCCCCGTCCACCGATGAGTTGACGGCAGCAAAGCCAAATGCGGAAATCAAGATTACCTACCGTCCGATTACCCGCGACGATGTGGTGCAGATGTCCCAGCTCCACGCGGTTGCTTATCGGGACGCGGGGTCGAGCGCGGCCAGCCAGCTGAATTTGTTTTGGGACGGTGCCTACGGCTCGCTGCTGGACGAGGCGACTCTCGGGGCGTGGCACGGAAACAAGCTGGTCGGCGTGGTCATCGTATTGGACCAGGCTCCTGATGAGTGGTGTACCACGGACGGCAACAGCGATCAGCCCTACATCGCTGACCTGTTTGTGGATCCTGAGTATCGCCGTCAGGGCATCGGTTCGGGGCTGGTCATTAACGCTTCACGAGCTGTGGATGCGTTGGGGCGCGAAGCCCTGACTCTGCAACTGGATATATCCGCCGCCCCCGAAGCGATGCAGCTGTACGACGCTCTGGGGTTCTCTACGCGCTGACTCCCGCCGGAACGTTTACCATCAGGACGGTAACGTAGTCACAAGGGGTTTCGGTCGCGCCGCCGGGGCCGCTCGGAAATTTTTGGTACAGCACGATAGGGTTGAACCCATGACACAGAACCCGTTGTTGGGGATGCTTGACCCCGCCGACTTTGATGAAACCATCCGCCCGCAAGACGACCTTTACCGTTACGTAAACGGCAAGTGGCTGGCCCGCACCGAGATTCCCGCCGACAAGGCCAGCTACGGTTCGTTCCACCTCTTGGCTGAGGAAGCGGAAAAACAGGTGCGCACCATCATCGAAGATTGTGTCGCGGGTCGAATCAACGGAGAACTGAGCAGCCTGGCGGGCAAAGTCGCCTCCCTCTACGGCTCTTTTATGGACGAAGCCACGGTAGAAGCGGACAGTGGCCCGAGCCTGCGGCAGTTGCAGGCTCCCCTGGACCAGGCCACCACGAAAGGGGATCTGCGCGACCTGTGGGCCCGGACTTTTGCCGAAGGCACCTACGAAGGATTTTTTGATACCGGCATCGACATCGATGTGAACAATCCCGAACGCTACGTCAACTACTTCGGCCAAGACGGTCTGGGACTGCCCGAACGCGCCTACTACTTGGAGGAAAAGCACGCGAACCTGCTGGAACAGTATCGCCAGCACATTGCCCGGATGCTGACCCTGGCCGGATACGCTTCGCAGTCCGCGGCCCCGGACGTGGCCAGTAAAATCGTTGACTTCGAGACCGAGATAGCCAAGCTGCATTGGGATAACGTGAAAACTCGCGACACGGACGCGACGAACAATCCGATGACCTGGGACGAACTGGCCGCCAAGCTGACACGTTTTGACCTGGGAGCCTGGCGCAAGGCCTCGGGATTGCCCGACAAGATGTTTACGGAAGTCAATGTGGGCCAACCGGATTTCCTCGAAAACATGGATCAACTGTGGGATTCTACCGACTTTGAGACGCTCAAGTGGTGGATGCTGTGGCACGCCCTAAACGGGCACGCCTCCCTGCTATCCAACGAAATCGTGAACGCGAACTTTGAATTTTACGGGCAAAAGCTGGCGGGCAAGGAGCAGCTGCGGGAACGTTGGAAGCGCGGGGTTTCCCTGGCGTCCTCCGTGATGGGGGAGGCTCTGGGCAAACTTTATGTGCAGCGCCACTTCCCCGCCGAGGCTAAAGCGGCGATGAGCCACCTGGTAGACAACCTGATTCAGGCTTATCAGGATTCCATCGCGGTTCTGGATTGGATGGGACCGGAAACACGAGACAAGGCGCTAGAAAAAATGCGCCAGTTTACCCCCAAAATTGGCTACCCCGACAAGTGGCGGGATTATGAGAAACTCCAGCTCGGAGACGGAACACTGGTTGACAAGGTTCACAACGCCAGCATTTTCGGTACTAACTATTGGATTGACAAACTGGGCGGCCCGGTCGATCACACGATTTGGCACATGACCCCGCAGACCGTCAATGCGTACTACAACCCGACCGAAAACGAAATCGTGTTTCCCGCCGCTATCCTGCAGCCCCCGTTCTTTGACAAGGACGCGGACGCGGCTGTGAACTACGGTTCCATCGGGGCGGTTATCGGGCATGAAATCGGGCATGGTTTTGACGACCAGGGCGCCAAGTTCGACGGCACCGGCAAAGTCGAAAACTGGTGGACCGACCAGGACCTAGCCGAGTTCGAAAAACGCACCCACGCCCTTATCGACCAATACAACGCGTTCGTCCCCCAGGGACTGCCCGCAGAATTCCACGTCAACGGCGCGCTGACCATCGGGGAAAACATCGGCGACCTGGGAGGACTCGACATCGCGTGGAAAGCCTACCTATTGGAGCTCAAGCAGCAGGGCATCGACGACCCGGCAGACGCCCCGGTCATCGAGGGGCTCAGTGCGGCCGAACGCTTCTTCCTGTCCTGGGCACTGTCCTGGCAGACGAAGGTGCGCCCGGAAATGGCTAAACAGCTCATTTCTATCGACCCCCACTCTCCGGCGGAATTCCGCTGCAACGGCGTGGTCGCAAACCTCGACCTGTTCGCCGATACTTTCCAAACCCAGCCCGGCGATGCCCTGTGGCTACAACCGGATCAGAGAGTCAGGATTTGGTAGGTGAAGGACTTGGCTTCGGTTTGGTCCCTTTCACCGGCTTGTTCCATGTCCAGGTTTTCAGCACGGAATCAATAATCGGCTGATAGGTTTCCAGCGCGTAGTCCGGCACGTCCTGTTTCAGGGCGTAGGCGTGATTGTTCCCCGAAACCAAAGTCATAAAGGCCGTCATCTCGACCTCTTGATAGACGTAGCTCCACTTCATCTCGAGCACGTTCAAGCCCTCGACCTGAGTCGGGTTCAGCACCGTGAACTTCTTGTAGCCCTTATAGATAGGGTCCTTTTTCAGGTTCCTTTCCACTTCATCAGGGTCGGAGGTCGCTTTCGCGTGATCAATGACCATGACCGGAACATAGCCGTTCAACGCTTTGTCAGCAGGGAGGGACAGCACCACCTGCGCATCGGGCAGTTTGGAACCGCTGATAGCCTCGTAGGCATCTAAGTAAGACGGCGGAATCCGCACCCGAAAGGCCCCGTCTTTACCGTTAATCCAGCCCTCCGGGGCCGGTGTAGTCACGATGGTGGTGTTCCACTGGGTGGGGGTCTTGGTTTTTTCCTTTGCGCAGGCACTCAATCCGCTCAGCGCCACGGCCCCTAAGAGGATTCCTGCGAGGACACGGCGCACCCGGCGAAGTCTAGAGGCTGATATCTGGGAGCACGAGCCCCGAGCGGTCTTCCGTCTCAACGCAGATACCTCCCCTCGCTGTGAGCGCAAGAAACATAACTCAAGTTTAGTTTAACTGCAATCTTTACGCTGAAAATTCATCGAAAAGGGGTCAGACATGGAAGAATATATACCGATTGCAAACTCAAAGGAGTGTAAATGCCAGGAACTAACCTCACCCGTATCGAAGCCGAGCAACGCTCGGAAATCGTCAGCGATGTTCACTATCGCGTGCATCTCGACATGACTCAGGGAGAGCGTATTTTTCATTCCGTGACGGAAGTAGACTTTGCTGCCCAGACCGGCGCCTCAACTTTCATCGACCTCATTGCCGATGCCGTTACAGAAGTGACTTTGAACGGGACAGAGCTAGACCTCTCGAATTACGCCGATTCTAGAATTTTCCTGCCGGACCTACAGGAACAGAATCACCTGCGGGTGGTGGCTGATTGTGTCTATATGCACACCGGCGAGGGACTGCACCGTTTCACAGATCCCGAAGACGGCAAGTCCTACGTGTACTCTCAGTTCGAGGTACCGGATTCCCGCCGCGTCTACGCCGTCTTTGAGCAGCCCGACATCAAAGCGGACTTCACCTTTACTTTCGTAGTTCCCCCCGAGTGGAACGCGTTTTCCAACTCGCCCACCCCGGAACCTGAAATCGCCGCTGACGGCGTGCGCACATACCGCTTCAGCCCCACCGAAAAAATCTCGTCCTACCTGACCGCCGTCATCGCCGGCCCCTACGAGGGAGAAACCGGCGAAGTGACCTCGTGCGACGGCAGACGAATTCCCCTCGGAGTCTATTGCCGCGCCTCCATGGTGAAACACTTGGATGCCGCCGAAATCATGGACATCACCCGCGCCGGCTTCGAATTCTATGAAACCGCCTTTGAGCGCCCCTACCCGTTCCGCAAATATGACCAAATTTTTGTTCCCGAATATAACGCCGGAGCCATGGAAAACGTGGGCTGCGTGACGTTCCGCGACGAATACGTGTTCCGGTCCCGCCCCCTGCAAACCCGAGTGGAACGCCGGGTCGTGACCATCCTGCACGAACTGGCCCATATGTGGTTTGGCGACCTCGTCACCATGAAGTGGTGGAATGACTTGTGGCTCAACGAATCTTTCGCCGAGTTTGTCTCCACCAAAGCCACCGCGGAGGCGACCGAGTGGAGGGACATCTGGACGACCTTTTCCTGTTCGGAAAAGATTTGGGCCTACCGCCAGGACCAGCTGCCCTCCACCCACCCGGTCGTGGCCACCATCAATGATCTCGAAGATGTCCAAGTCAACTTTGACGGCATCACCTACGCAAAAGGCGCCTGCGTACTGTCCCAGCTGGTGACGTACGTAGGGTGGGACAACTTCCGCCTGGGAATTAAGGAATACTTCGCCAAACACGAGTGGTCCAACG
>QWCJ01000721.1_pt1 | contig 10256 bp, 5 predicted proteins | sample 1972501 | NCBI WGS metagenome assembly QWCJ01 (sample SAMN09866711, study PRJNA288562) | Human vaginal metagenome isolate term2_vaginal, whole genome shotgun... | isolation source: vagina | host: Homo sapiens | place: USA: California
CATCTTGGCCGGCTGGTAGTAAACCAGGTGCTGGCCCTGCAAGTGGCCCGAAGCAATGGTCAAAACGCCGGAGACCAGCATAATGGTCATGCCCCAGCGGGCAATCGGACGCCAGACTTCGCGAGCTTCGGTGTCGCCGATACCGCCAGCATTGGCGGCGCGAACCATCCACCACAAAGAAATGCCAGCCACGATGGTGGAGGCCAGCAAGATAGAAGAAGTTACCACGTGGAACACCGCGAGCCACATGGTGGAGTTACCGACAACTTGGAAGAATGCGGCGGCACCGTTCAAGGTTGCACGACCGGTAGCCGGGTCAAAGACTGCCCCAACCGGGCGCTGCATCCAGGAGTTAGCGCCGATAATCCACAACATAGAAGTGTTGACGCCGACCATTACCAGCCAAGACACGACAACGTGAGCTTTCTTGGAGATCTTGCCCCAACCGAAGATCCACACCCCAAGGAACGTGGACTCCATAAAGAATGAGAGCAGAGCCTCAAAAGCCAGAGGAGCGCCGAAGATATCACCGACGAAGCGGGAGTACTCGGACCAGCCCATGCCGAATTGGAATTCCTGCACGATACCGGTTGCAACGCCCAAGGCAAAGTTAACAATAAACAGCCTTCCAAAGAACCGTGTCGCCTTTAGCCAGTATTCCTTGCCGGTGCGGTACCACAATGTTTCCATCAGTGCTACCAGCAAGGACATGCCAATGGTGAACGGAACCAGGATAAAGTGGTAGACGGTTGTGATACCGAACTGCCACCGCGCCAAATCGAGGCCTTCAAGCCCCATTGAGACGACGGTCACCTTTTCCGCCTTTCCGTAGATTTTATAGAAATTGCATTTAGGACCAGATTTACTTCGTGGTCACATAGCGTAATCGCCAAGCGAACCTGAGCCACTTCCTAAATCTACCCTAAAATTTTACCAACTTGTACATTTCGCACCTCATCGGAGATTTTTTTCTGGGCAAAAATCCGACTGTGCGATAGGATGTCCTACAGAGATAGGAGTGTCTTGAGCAGCCCAAGTCGGCAACTCGGAACCTTTTGTGAGCCCCGTCTCACGGTTTCATTAGCCCGGTCTATCCCTTATCTCTCATAGACTTTCCACCGTTTGGTGATGACTGACAACTAAATAGACCGGCAGGTTGCTGGCTGGTCTTTGCAGGAGCTTTAAAGTGAATAAGACAACAGAATCCGAAAAAACTGCGGTTGCAAAGAAAACATCGCGTAATTCCGGTGCGGCACGAACTCGTACCCGGACCACAGCCGCCAAAGATACGAAAGACGAGACTTTTCAAAAAGTAAATGCTTCCTCAAAGAAGGTAAAGGACCCCAGTCCGACTTTCTCGGCTTCAGAAGCGTCGTCTGCCGCCAGCGCCCCCAGCGCGGGGGTGTCTCTGCCGGCTGCTAGCCTGCTGTTCCAGGCTCCGGACCTGTCCACCTTTACTTCGGCGCCGCCAGCGGAAGAAAAACCGGCTCGCAATACTCGTTCTAATCAGAGTGCCACCGCTGAGCCGGAAAATCGCAGCCGGAGAAAATCCTCGACCACTAAGGGCGAGTCGACGTCGAGCTCTAGGTCCGGTTCGAAAACCTCTAGCCGTAAGAAAACCCCGGCGCACAATAATGCGTCTGAGAGCGGGAATACCCCCGCCGCTGAGAAAGACACGACCCCGGAGGATGAAAACAGTACAACCCGCCGGCGGCGGCGCCGGACCCGTTCCGATGGTGGAGAAGGTGAGGAAGTCAAGACTCTTGACGGTTCCACCCGGTTGGAGGCGAAACGGATTCGCCGCAAGGCGGGACGTAAGGAAAGCCGCAAACGGACTCCGATCACAGAAGCGGAGTTCCTGGCGCGTCGAGAAAACGTGAAGCGCGAGATGGTCGTGCGCGAACGCGACGGTTTGAACCAGATTGCCGTTCTCGAGGACGGGTTGCTGGTCGAGCATTACGTTTCACGACACACCCAAGAAACTGCCGTGGGCAACGTTTACTTGGGCAAGGTGCAAAACGTCCTGTCCTCGATGGAGGCGGCTTTCGTGGACATCGGCAAGGGACGCAACGCCGTGCTCTATGCCGGGGAAGTGAACTGGGACGCTGCCGGTTTGAACGCCAAGACCGGGCGTATCGAGGATGCGCTCAACCCCGGTGACCTGGTTTTGGTGCAGGTCACAAAAGATCCGATTGGTCATAAGGGTGCCCGTTTGACGTCTCAGATTACTCTGGCCGGTCGTCACTTGGTGTTGGTGCCCAGCGGCGCGATGACCGGAATCTCGCGCAAGTTGCCCGAGGAGGAACGCAAACGTCTCAAGGCCCTGCTGAAAACGATGGTTCCGGCCGGTTACGGAGTTATTGTTCGGACTGCCGCGGAAGGAGCCACGGAAACGCAGCTGCGCGCCGATGTGGAGCGTCTCACCCGAATCTGGCAAGAAATCGAGACGAAACAGCGCAAGACCCGCAATGGACCGGTGCTGCTGCATGGGGAACCGGAACTGGCAGTGCGAGTCGTACGCGACATCTTTAATGAAGACTTCCGTTCCTTGACTATTCAGGGCGATACCGCGTGGAAGACCATTTCCAAATATGTGCGCGATTTGTCTCCGGAGTTAAAGGACCGCCTGAAGCATTGGGAAGGCGAGGACGATATTTTTGCCGCCCACCGCATTGACGAACAGCTCGCGAAAGGCTTTGAACGCAAGGTGTGGCTACCCAGCGGCGGTTACCTGATTATTGACCGGACCGAAGCTATGACGGTTATTGACGTCAATACCGGGCGGTACATCGGCGCGGGGGGAACTCTGGAAGAAACCGTCACCAAGAACAACTTGGAGGCCGCCGAAGAAATCGTGCGTCAGCTGCGGCTGCGCGATATCGGCGGCATTGTGGTAATCGACTTTGTGGATATGGTTATCGAGTCGAACCGAGATTTGGTGCTGCGCCGCCTGGTGGAATGCCTCGGACGCGACCGGACTCGTCACCAGGTCACCGAAGTGACTTCCCTCGGCCTGATTCAGATGACCCGCAAACGGGTCGGTCAAGGGCTGGTAGAGGCATTTTCGACCCAGTGTGAATGCTGTGACGGACGCGGCTTCATCGTTCACGATGTGCCGGTTGAGAACAACGGGCAAGCCCCAGAAGACGTGGTGTCCCATCCCGCACCTCGGCGCGGATCCACGTCTTCGGCTAGTTCGAAGCGGGGTCGGTCCCGTGCCAAATCGGTGAAGGAAACAAATCCGGAAGTGCGTCAGACTATGGCGGCTATCGCTACTGCCGCTCACTCCTCCGAGGAACACGAGCCGCCCGCCCCGCGCCAATCGCGTTCGTCCAAAACTCGGGAACCGAAACTGTTGACCACGCCGCAGGAAAAGCCTTCCCTGGAAAAAGCTAGCGACAAGCCTTCCTTGGAGAAGGCCAGCGAGAAACCTGCTCTGGATGGGGCGCAAACACGCCTGGAAATCACAGGTTCAGACGCTCCTACGGAGGGTACCGCACCGCGACGCCGCCACCGCCGGGCCGCCTCCACCGGGGTTATCAATACGGATTCGGCGGATGCCGATATTGTGGTTTCACAAGGGTAGTTCCCGGATTTTTCCGCAGTTTGCCCGGTCCACCGGGGGTCTGCCGACAGTTTTTGGAGTGAGGCGTCTTGGGTAACCTTCTGGGCGGGCAAAACCTGCACGTGGAGTATCCGGACAAGCTCCTGCTTGACGACGTCACGGTCGGCGTATCTGCCGGGGACCGTATCGGGATTGTCGGACGCAACGGAGACGGCAAATCAACGCTGCTGCGGATGCTGTTCGGAACCCAGCAGCCGCATTCCGGGCTCGTCACTCGGCGCAACGGGCTGCGGGTGGCCTTGCTGGGACAGGAAGACGCTCTGAGCGGCTCCGATACGGTGGAAACAGTGCTGTTGGCAGGCTCCCAACACCACGAAGTCCTCAGCGACCCGCGGATTCGAGAAGTACTGGATGGTTTATTGCCCGCCATCGCTTGGGAATCGCCGGTCGAGGCACTGAGCGGGGGACAACGCCGACGCCTCGCCCTCGCGAAACTCCTGATTGGCGATTGGGACGTCATCGGACTGGACGAGCCCACGAACCACCTGGATATGGAAGGGGTGGCGTGGCTGGCGCAGCACCTCAATCGCCGCTGGTCCGCACGGGAGGGTGCCCTGTTGCTGGTGACCCACGACCGATGGTTCCTCGATGCGGTGTCGCGTGATACTTGGGAAGTCCACGACGGCATGGTGGAACCGTTTGAGGGTGGATACGCGGCCTATATTTTGGCTCGCGTGGAACGTGACCGGCAGGCCGCTCTCGCCGCCGAAAAGCGCCAAAATCTGTTACGCAAAGAACTGGCGTGGTTGCGGCGCGGAGCCCCGGCGCGAACTTCCAAACCGAAGTTTCGCATCGACGCCGCCAACGCGCTCATTGAGGACGTTCCGCCGGTGCGTGACACGGTGCAGCTGGTGAAACTGGCCACCGGAAGACTCGGGAAAATCGTTGTGGATCTGGTGGATGTGGATTTTTCCTATGGGGCACAAGGGGATTCCCCTCCAGTTTTACGTGATGTCACGTGGCGGGTGGCGCCGGGGGAGCGCGCCGGAATCTTGGGCGCCAACGGAGCCGGAAAGTCGACCCTGCTGGGTTTGCTGGCGGGGGACCTTACCCCGACTCGGGGGCGACGCCGCGAAGGCAAGACGGTGCAAATCGGCATCCTGGACCAGGAATTTCGGGCGCTGCGCGAGATTGCGGATTACCGCGTCTACCAGGTATTGGGCAAGCTCAAAGGCTCTTTCGAAGTGGAGGGTAAGGAACTGAGCCCCGCCCAGATGCTGGAACGTTTGGGGTTCAACTCCTCCCAGCTGCAAGCCAAGGTGGGAGCGTTGAGCGGGGGACAGAAACGGCGTCTGCAGATTTTGTTACTGCTGCTCGAAGAACCGAATGTGATGATTTTGGACGAGCCCACCAACGATATTGATACCGATACTTTAACTGCTTTGGAAGACGTGTTGGACGCCTGGCCGGGAACGTTGCTGGTCGTCTCCCACGATCGCTACCTTATCGAACGGATTACCGATAACCAGTACGCCGTCATCGACCACGGTCTGCGCCACCTTCCCGGAGGCGTGGACGAATACCTGGAGCTGGCCGAACAGGCGCGGCAAGCCAGCCGACCCAAGTCTGACGAGCCGTCAGCCCCGCGGGGGAACCTTGAGAACGGGAAAACCAGTTCCAAAGCCGACTACGAAACCCAAAAACGTCTGCAATCCGTGGAACGTAAGCTTGACAAGGCCAGCGCACAGGCAGCGCAGATTGAATCGCAGCTGGCTGAGACGGACCCCGCCGACTACGAAAAACTGGCGGAATTGGCCAAAGAGCTGCAAACCGCTCGCGGCCGGGTCGAACAACTTGAGGCACAGTGGATGGACGAGGCGGAAGAGCTTTAGATTTGGGCTTACGCAAAGCCTGAACTTCCCCCGCCAACTCGATAAGCTGGAAACATGAGTGAAGACCCCACCCCGACTGTACCGTCGGGCATTCCCGAACTGGATGCCCAATCCGTGCGCGACGTCAGCGAACGCGCCCAGATGCTGATTATTACCGGCATGAGCGGGGCCGGACGCAGCCAAACCGCTCAGGTCCTGGAGGATTTGAACTGGTATGTGGTGGACAATCTGCCTCCCCGGATGCTCGGTCCTTTGGCCCGGATGATGACTCCCGGAGGCGAAGGCGTGCACCGCCTAGCAGTGGTGGTTGACGTGCGTTCGCGCAGTTTCTTTTCGGAATTCATGTCCACCCTGGATGCGTTGCGGGAAGCCCAAGTCGACCTGCAAGTTTTATTCCTCGATTGTTCCGACGCGGTGCTGGTGCGCCGCTACGAGCAGGTGCGCCGCCCCCATCCCTTGCAGGGCGAAGGGCGGATTATGGACGGGATTGCCTCGGAACGGGAGCTGCTCGGGCCTATCCGCGACCGCGCCAACATCTATGTGGACACGACCCACATGAATGTCCACGACTTGGCTAGGCGAATCCGCGAACTCGTGAGCGGGGAAGCCGTCAATGGATTGAATGTGACGGTGATGAGTTTCGGGTTCAAATACGGTCTGCCCATGGATGCCGATCACGTGGTCGATGTGAGATTTTTCCCCAATCCCTACTGGGTGACGGAGTTGCGACACCTGACCGGCCGGGATGAGGCAGTGGCGAAATACGTATTAAGCCAGCCCGGGGCCAGCGAGTTCGCCCAGAACTACGTTGATACTTTGGCGCCGGTACTGAACGGCTACCTGCACGAGTTAAAGCCATTTGTGACGATTGCCGTGGGGTGTACCGGGGGGCAGCATCGCTCGGTGGCGATGGCCGAACGCCTTTCCAACCTGCTGCGCTCTAAAGGTTTCCAGGTACGCACCGTACATCGTGATATCGGCAAGGAATAATTCGGGGGTATTACAGATATGGATTCGCAAGGACATTATTTTGAGCCCCCCCAAGATTCCGTGTGGCCGGGGCGCGCGACCGGCCCGAAAGTGGTGGCTTTTGGTGGAGGACACGGGCTGTACGCCACCCTTTCGGCTTTGCGTCACCTCACCACGGACCTCACGGCAGTCGTCACCGTGGCCGACGACGGAGGTTCCAGCGGGCGTTTGCGTCAAGAGTTCGACCTGCTGCCGCCGGGGGACTTGCGTATGGCGCTGGCGGCGTTGTGTGATGAATCCGATTGGGGTCTGACCTGGCGCGATATTCTGCAGTTTCGGTTTAAATCGAACGGGGAAATGAACGGACACAACCTGGGTAACCTGTTGCTGGCCGGTTTGTGGCAGATTCTGGATGACCCGGTCGCTGGTCTGGAATGGATGACCCGACTGTTGGATGCGCAAGGCCGGGTTTTGCCGATGTCTACCGTCCCTATGGCTATCGAAGCTGACCTGGAAGTTGACGGCAAAATAAAAACGATACGCGGCCAATCCAAGATTGCGAAAGCACCGGGGGTGGTGCGGGGAATCCGCTTGGATCCTCCCGATGCACCGGTTACGCCCCAAGTCTTACAGGCGGTCGCAAGCGCGGATTGGGTCGGGTTGGGTCCGGGCTCCTGGTACACCTCGGTGATGCCGCACCTGCTGATTGCAGATTTAAGGGAAGCACTGGTGCGCTCGCCGGCACGGAAAGCCCTGGTGCTGAACCTCAGCCGCCAACGCGGAGAGACACAAGACCTGACTCTGCCCAATCATCTGCGGGTTTTACATCAGATAGTTCCTGAGCTGCGGCTGTCGGTGGTGATTGGCGACCCCGTTTCGGTGACGGATATTGACGACTTGCAAAATGCCGCTAACGACTTGGGATGTCAGGTCATGTTGCGTCAAATTTCGGTCGGAGACGGCACCGCGCGTCACGATTTCTTGCGGTTAGCGGCCGCCTTCAGGGATGCCATGAGCGGAAACTGGGGAGATTTGTCCAGTATCGAAGAGCTCGACAATCATTAGCTAGAATAGTGATTGAACTCACTAACCGGCTCTCAACCGTGCCGGTTTCCACAACCAGGAGGAAGTTACACTATGTCCCTGACAGCAGTCGCGAAAGACGAACTCGTGGGGGTTCGCGTCGAATCGCGAGCTGATTTTCGCGCTGAAACGTCTGCGTTGCTGCGGTTTGCGGGGGGAATCCACCTAGTGGCAGGCTCCATAGTGGTGGAGGCGGAACTGGATCACCCGGATTGCGCGAAACGGCTGCAGCACGCTTTGCGGAGCCTGTACCACACGGCCTCCTCCGTGGTGGTGGTCAGCGGAACCGGAATCCGTAAAGCGGATCGCTACGTGGTTCGGGTGGTGCCGGGGGCAGAAAAACTGGCGAAAGAAACTGGGCTGTTGGACAAACAGGGCCGTCCGGTGCGGGGGCTGGCTCCGGAAATCGTGTCCGGGCCCCTATCCGGCTGCGTGGCCGCGTGGCGTGGAGCCTTTCTGGCTCGCGGTTCTTTGACGGAACCAACGCGGTCTTCGGCGCTGGAAGTGACGGCACCCGGTCCCGAAGCGGCTCTCGCCTTGGTGGGCATGGCTCGGCGTATGGGGGCGAACGCCAAGTCACGAGAGGTGCGTCAACTGTCTCGGGTAGCCGTGCGGGAAAACGACTCGATTAGGGCTTTGCTGACCCAGATGGGCGCGATTACGGCTTTGCGCGAGTGGACAGATAAGCGTGAAAAGCGCGAGAAACGCGGGGAAGTCAACCGGTTGGCGAATTTTGATGATGCCAATATGCGCCGGTCCACCCGGGCTGCCGTGTTGGCGGGGGCACGTGTGCGCCGGGCTTTTGAAATCCTGGGCGACGACATTCCCCCGCACCTGATTTCTGCGGGGCGGCTGCGTCTGGAATACAAACAGGCTTCGCTGGAAGAACTCGGCCAGCTCAGCGAACCGCAGCTGACGAAAGACGCGGTGGCGGGTCGAATCCGCCGCCTGTTAGCCATGGCTGATAAACGGGCGGAGGAGCTGGGAATCCCCGACACCGAATCCGGGTTGAACTCCGAAATGCTGGACTCATGAATGTTGCCGGTTGTGCCGCTTTGAGCCCGGGTCACGAGGGTGGTAACCCCGTTTGCGGTGACGTTAGGTTCCCATGAAAGCGCCAGATTTTCCCAAAGCCTCCGATATTCCCACACAGCCGGGGGTGTACCGGTGGCGCGATGACCGCGACCGGGTCATTTACGTGGGTAAAGCCAAGAATCTGCGCAATCGGCTGACGTCTTACTTCGTAGACCCCGCGCGTTTGCATCCGCGCACCGCAAAAATGGTAGCCAGCGCCGCTTCGGTGTCCTGGGTGGTGGTCGGTTCCGAGGTTGAGGCTCTGACCTTGGAATACACCTGGATCAAGGAACACGACCCCCAGTTCAACGTGATGTTTAAGGACGACAAGTCCTACCCGTACTTCGCGGTGACGATGAACCAGGAATATCCGCGCATGGGGGTGCTGCGTACCGCGCATCAACGCGGAGTGCGCTACTTCGGGCCCTACACGGCGGTGTGGGCGATTCGCCAAACCCTGGAGCTGCTGCAAAGCGTGTTTCCCGTGCGGACCTGCTCTGATGGAGTGTTTGCCCGGGCACAAGCCGCCAACCGGGCGTGTTTGCTGGGTTATATCGGACGTTGCGCCGCGCCGTGTATCGGCCGCGTCAGCGCTGCGCAGCACCGTGAACTGGCGGAAAAAGTCTGCGACTTCATGAGCGGGCGCGATGCCGGGTTCTTGCGCGAAATCGAGACTGCCATGTGGGACGATGCCAAGGCTTATCGCTTCGAGGACGCGGCACGGAAACGTGACCAGCTGGAGGCGCTGCGCACGGTTTTAGAAAAAAACGCCGCGGTGCTCAGCGACGACACGGATGCGGATCTGTTCGCCCTCGAAGCCGATGAACTCCAGGTTTCTGTCCAGGTGTTTTATGTGCGTGCGGGGCGGATTCGCGGGCAGCGCGGCTGGGTGAGCGCGCGGGAAGAGGACCTGGACGAACCCTCCCTGATGGCGCGGGCTTTGGAACAAATCTATGGAGAAACTGCGGCAGACATCGCCCGCGAGGGAGGCGCCGCGCGTCCTCAGCGGGTCAGCCCCAGTTCAGCCAACGATATGGCTCATTTTGATACTTCCGTCATTCCCAAGGAGATTTTGGTTTCCGTTTCCCCGACAGATGTAAGTATGTTGCAGCGCTGGTTGAGTGCGTTGCGCGGCTCCCAGGTGAGTATTCGGGTGCCGCAGCGCGGGGCGAAACGCGAAGCCCTGTCCCGGGTGCAGCTCAACGCGGCGGAGGGGTTGCGTCTGTACAAGACCCGGCGAGCCCGGGATTTGACGCAGCGGAACCTGGCCTTGAATGAGCTGGGACGCCTGCTCGACATTGATCCCCCGCTGCGCATTGAGTGTTACGACATTTCCCACACACAAGGCACATTTCAGATGGGTTCCATGGTGGTGTTCGAGGACGGTGCTCCCCGTAAAAATGCCTACCGGAAGTTTTCGATTCGAGGCGCTGACGGCACGGGCACTCCCGACGATACGACCGCCATGAACGAGGTGCTGCGTCGGCGCTTTGAACGCCTCATTCAAGAGGAAAACAGCCCGAGCACGGCGCTGCCCGAGCCTACTGCAACAACTGCAGCGAGCGGCACGGCTCTTGTCGATACGAAAAACCCTTCTACCCAGACGGCACAATCTGGCGCCATCCCCCCCTTGGGAACAGAAAGAGAACCGCGGCGGTTTTCTTACCGTCCCG
>QWCJ01001855.1_pt1 | contig 10254 bp, 11 predicted proteins | sample 1972501 | NCBI WGS metagenome assembly QWCJ01 (sample SAMN09866711, study PRJNA288562) | Human vaginal metagenome isolate term2_vaginal, whole genome shotgun... | isolation source: vagina | host: Homo sapiens | place: USA: California
CGCTATTTTCTTCTACAGCTTCAAATCTTATAGAGTTACTTTCTGTAAATCTCTTTTGTAATTTTGTTTTGTGTTTTCTTACTTGTCTTGCTAGTGCATCTTCAACTTTATCGATAGCTGTTTTAATATCTTCGTTGGATTCTTCTGCTCTTAAAACAACTCCTTTATCTAAAATCATAGTGACTTCAACTCTCGCTTTGTCTTTTTCTTTTTTGAATACTACACGAGCTTGTTGTTCGTCATGGAAATATTTATCTAATTTGTGTAATTTAGATTCTGCCATTTGTTTCAAATCATCAGTCAATTTGATATCTTTTGTTACATAATTAAGTTTCATAAAATTCCTCCTGTTTATGAATTAAGAAATAATTTCTTATTTTCTTATTCTATATATACCCAATTTACATTTTTGCAAACGATACTAATCATTAATAAATAATAAAAAACTTCCCCTGCAAATTTTCATTTGCTGTGAGGAAGTTTTCTTCTATTTGATATATTTGTCGATAATGTTGATTATTTCTTCGATTTTTTCGTCTGCATTATCATTTTCAATCGCGTGTTTGACGCATGTTCTCATGTGTCCATTCAAAATATCGATGTTTGCTTTTTTCAATTGACCAATGCAACTTAAAATCTGAGTGGAAATATCTACGCAATACCTGTCCTCTTCAATCATATTTACGATTGCATCGAGTTGTCCACGAACCGTTTTGATTTTCTTGAGAGCTTTTTGTTTGTGTTCTGTCATTATTTCAAAGTAGCCTCAAAACCAATTTCATCGATTGCTTTGATGATATCTGCTTCGTTGAAATCTCCTTCTACTACAGCTTTCTTGTCTTCCAAAATTACATTTACATCTGTAACTCCATCGACAGATTTACAAGCTTTCGTTACTGATTCTACGCAATGATTGCACACCATATCCAACACTTCAAATTCTTTTTTCATTATTTTTCCTCCTTAAAATTTTTAATTCTCAACGAATTTGTAACTACAGTTACCGAACTGAACGCCATTGCAGCACCTGCTATCATTGGATTCAAAAATCCAAATGCCGCAATTGGAATTCCAATAACATTGTAGAAAAACGCCCAGAATAAATTTTGTTTTATCGTTTTAATTACCCTGTGACTCAATCTAATCGCAGTATGAACTTTATTCAAATCTCCATTTATAATTGTGATGTCACTCGCCTCAATCGCAACATCAGTACCAGTTCCAATCGAAAATCCGACATCACTTGCCGCTAACGCTGGTGCATCGTTTATCCCATCTCCAACCATTCCAACTTTTTTGCCTTGATTTTTCAAATCCAACAATTTATCTGATTTGTCTTTTGGCAAACATTCTGCAATAACATGGTCGATGTTTGCTTTTTCTGCGATATGTTTTGCAGTATTTTCGCTTTGGTGAAGATTCTTTTATTTTATCTGCAATCAAAATATATCCGTAAAATTTATCATTTTTTCCAACAAGTACAACTGTATTTCCTTGAGATTGATATTTTTGAATATCTACATTGACATCAATATTATTTTCCTTCATCAATTTTTCATTGCCTATGAAATATTCATCATCGTTTATTCTTGCTGAAAGTCCTTTCCCAGTTATTGAATGGAAATCCTCTACCTTATAAAAATCTGAACTATTTTTTTCGTATTCCTTAACTACTGCATCTGCTAGTGGATGTTCTGAGTTTTTCTCAATTGATGAAACAACTTTTAAGAAATCCGCATCTTCTGATTTGTAATCTACAACTTCTGGCTTACCATTTGTTATTGTTCCTGTTTTATCCAAGATAACTGCATCGATTTTGTTTGCAGTTTCCAAAACTTCTGCACTTTTTATCAAAATTCCAAGCGCTTCAAATACAAATGATCCATTTTTATTAATCGTAGAGCCAATACATTCATCTCCAACTTGTTTTTTCACAGGCATCGATTCTCCAGTAATCATTGATTCATCAACTGAAGAACTCCCCTCTACTATTATTCCATCGACGGCAATTTTTTCTCCTGGTTTTACGAGAATTTTATCTCCAACCATTACATCTTCAATATCAGTTTCAATAGTTTGCCCATTTTTTATTACGTTAGCTTTTTTCGCTTGGAGTCCCATTAATTTACTTATAGCATCAGTAGTTCTAGTCTTCGCTCTTTTTTCGAAAAGTTTGCCAAGTAAAATCAATGTAATAACAACAGCTGATGATTCAAAATACAATTGGTCAGATCCTATTAATACGTGATAAATCGAATAGAAATAAGCCGCACTTGTTCCCAAAGCAATGAGAACATCCATGTTAGCTCCTCCACCTCTTAATGATTTGTACGCATTCACATAATATCTTCTTCCAATGTAGAATTGAACAACAGTTGCCAACGCCCATTGAAAATATCCGTTACTTAAAATCGTGTGAACTCCTGCCATATGGAAAAACATCGCTGAAAACAATGGAATTGAAAAAATCGCTGAAATTATAAAATCACGTTTCAATTTTTCGTATTCAGTTATATTTTTTTCGTTAGCTATTTTATTGTCTGTTTTTATTTCTGCAGAAAATCCTGCTTTTTCAACTAATCTTTTTACATCAGAATTGGTCTTGTATCCTTCATAAAAACTAACCGTAAGTGAGTTTTGCAACAAATTCACGTTAACATCTTTGAAATTATTTTTGTTCAAAACTTTTTCAATTCTAGATGCACATGACTGACAACTCATTCCCTCGATATCAAACTTCGATGTCTTCACAGGAACATCATATCCAGCTTTTTTTATTTTGTCTACGATAGTTTCTATATCGTATCCTTCTTTTAATTTCAAATATGCATATTCTTGAAGCAAGTTCACATTAACTGTGTCGATATATTCGTATTTACTTAAAACTTTTTCTATTCTAGCCGCACATGATTCACAGCTCATGCCTTGTATTTTTAATTTTATTTCTTCCATTTTTTCTCCTTTCTACCCCCCCTACCGGTGGTATGGTTATTATATAATATTTAAAACTTTTTGTCAAAGATTAAAATTTGGATTATAATTATCGTAATGAAATATGGAGGCAGATTATGGATTGGAAAAATTATGAAAATTTAAGCATGTTATCTGATTTTTACGAATTTACAATGATGAATGGATATTTGGAAAATAATATGGAAAATGAATATGCTTATTTTGATTTGTATTTTAGAAGAATTCCAGACAACGGAGGTTTTGTTATCGTTGCAGGATTGGAAGAAGTAGTAAAATATATTAGAAATTTGAAATTTGACGAAAAAGATATCGAATATTTCAAGAGCAAAAATATGTTCAGCGAAAAATTCTTAGATTATCTTAGAAATTTCAAATTTGAATGCGATGTGTGGGCAATGCCTGAAGGTTCAGTTGCATTTCCTAACGAACCATTAATGATAGTTCGCGGCCCTGCTCCACAAGCACAATTGATAGAAACTTTTGCACTTTTATCAATCAATCATCAATCATTGATTGCAACTAAAACGAATAGAATAGTTCATGCAGCTGAAGGAAGAGTTGTGATGGAATTCGGAGCGAGACGTGCACAAGGTGTGGATGCTACAGTTCTAGGTGCAAGAGCAGCTTTTATTGGTGGTGCAACTGCTACAAGCAATACTTTGACAGACATCACTTACGATGTACCTGCTTTTGGAACAATGGCTCACTCATGGATTATGATGTTTGATTCAGAATACGAAGCATTCAAAAAATACGCCGAAACATTCCCTAATTCTTGTTCACTCTTGGTAGATACTTACAATGTTTTAAAATCAGGTGTACCAAATGCGATCAAGGTTTTCGATGAAGTTTTGAAACCTCGTGGAATTAAAAATATGTCAATTAGAATTGACAGTGGAGACCTTGCTTATTTATCAAAACAAGCCCGTAAAATGTTGGATGCTGCAGGATATGAAAATTGCAAAATCATGGCAAGTAATTCATTAGATGAATATACAATTTCTGATTTAATTGAACAAGGAGCAAAATTAGATGGATTTGGCGTTGGAGAAAGATTAATCACTGCAAAATCAGATCCAGTTTTAGGTGGCGTGTACAAATTATGCGCAGTTGAAAAACCTAACGGAGAAATCATTCCAAAAATTAAAATTAGTGAAAATATCGAAAAAATTACAACTCCTGCCTTTAAGACAGTTTACAGAATTTACGACAAAAATAGCGGCAAAGCAGAAGCGGATTTGATAACTCTTCACGATGAAAAAATTGACGAATCAAAAGAATTGGAAATCTTCCACCCCGTTCACACTTGGAAGAGAAAAACATTGACCAACTTCACAACTAAAGAATTGTTGGTTAGAATATTCGACAAGGGAGAATTGGTTTATGACCTTCCAAAATTGGATAAAATAATCGAAAGAAAAAATGAACAAATAAACGAACAATGGGAAGAAGTAAAAAGATTTGAACATCCTCATTTGTTCCATGTGGATTTGTCACAAAAATTATGGGATATTAAATACAATTTATTAATGCAAAGTAAATAATCAATCTAGCACAACCTTTGATTAAAGGTTGTGTTTTTTACAATAAAAAATCCACATGCTTATCATGTGGATATAATTTTATGATTCGTATTGTACTAAAGTGTTGATGTAATAATTTTTGTTGATATCTCTTCCGCCAAGTTCAGTAAGTTCAATCAAAAATTCCATAGCAGTGATTTCGCCGCCGTTTTTTTCAATTAACTTAGCTACTGCATTCACAGTACCACCTGTTGCCAATAAATCGTCAACGATAGCAACCTTGTCACCTTTTTTAATTGCATCTCTGTGAACTTCTAACTTGTCAGTACCATATTCCAAATCATAAGAATATTCTGAAACTTCACCAGGAAGCTTTCCAGGTTTTCTTACTGGAATAAATCTAACTCCAAGAGCATATGCAACAGCTGATCCAAATAAAAATCCCCTAGCTTCTGGAGCTGCTATTGCGGTAATACCTTTATCTTTTAAATCATCTACCATAAGATCTACTGCGTATTTGTATGCATCTTTGTCGTTTAATAATGTAGTAATATCTTTGAATGAAATTCCTTCTTTTGGAAATCCATCTATAACTCTAATTTTTTCTTTTAAATCCATTTTCATCACCGTTTCTTTTTTACTGTATTATCTACATATATAGTATACCATATTGTGAGATTTGTTTGTTGTTAAATCTTCTTTAGTTTTGCAAATCATTTTAATTTTTATTGAAAAATTTTAGCAAAGTATTATATTTACAACTATATTTTTATATGTTACGATATCATTGGAGAGTGATGTAATGGACAGTTCGAGTACCTCGCAAATAATTGCGTTAGTGTTCTTGGTTGCAATGTCAGCTGTTTTTTCATCTAGTGAAACAGCGATAACATCTGTAAGCAAAATAAAAGTTCGACAATTAGACCAAAAGGATAACAAAAATGCACATTTACTTAAGAAATTGCACGATAATATGCAAGCTACCATATCTACTATTTTAATTGGTAACAACATTGTAAATATCGCTGCGAGTTCTATAGCTACAATTTTATTCACAAATATTTTTCATCAAAACGGAGCTTTGGTATCAACAGTTGTAATGACTGTTTTCGTGTTGATTTTCGGTGAAGTTTTACCAAAAACTATCGCCCAATACAAAAACAAATCTGTAGCGTTGAAATTTTCCAGATTTATATATTTATTAACGATAATTTTCAAACCGATTGTAAAAGTATTAAATTTACTAACTCGTTTGGTAATAAAAATTTTCATTGGAGATAATGGAGACAGCTCTACATTAACCGAAGAAGAATTAAAAACTTTGGTGGAAGTAAGTGAAGAAGAAGGTGTTCTCAAAGATCAAGAAACTGAAATCATGATTAATGCGTTGGAATTAAAGGAAACTTTAGCCGTTGACATTATGACACCTAGAACCAGCATGGCTTCAGTAGATATTGAAGATGCAGAAAATGATTTGAGAGAAATAATCAAAAATATTACTTATTCAAGAATTCCTGTTTATGAAGATAACATCGACGATATTATAGGCGTTCTTCATATTAAAGAATTGGCTCACAAAATCATCGAGGATGACCACGATTTTAAAATCAGAGACATTCTAAAACCGGCATTTTATGCTTACGAATACATTCCAGTGGTGGATTTGTTCAAACAAATGAGAGCTAAAAATATTTCCATCAGTATCATCATTGATGAATATGGTGGAACAAGTGGACTGGTAACAATGGAAGATATCTTGGAAGAACTTGTCGGAGAAATCGATGATGAATACGACAACGAAAAAGAAGTCACTAAAATTAACGACAACGAATATTTGGTCGATCCTGAAATGAGAATTGATGAAGTAAACGAAAGATTTGACCTCAATCTTCAAAGTGAGAAATTCGATTCAATTGGTGGATTTGTAATTGAAATTATTGTTTGTTTTCCAATCTCCATTAGCCCAGCTTTCAATTCCTTGATAATCATAAAAAATCGTGATTTTTTTCATTTGAAGTTCTACTGCTTTTTTAATTGCAAATACCGACCCACTTACTTCTCCAGATACATTTCTGTGAGTTGAATATTCTGATTGAGGATATTTTTTATTGAATTTGTCGATTTTCCCATTATGAAACAACACGCAACCAAAACTATATTCTCCCGTGTCTTTTTTGAACGAACCATCTACATAAGCCACACACTCATTTTCGCTTAAGTTATCAATTGACGCTACTTTTTTATTATCTTCTCCTTCGATAAAATTATCTGCCTCTTCTTTTGTTTTAAAAGATTTGTAAATCGCTCCCTTAAAACCATTTACTTGCTCTTGGCATTCAGCCCAACTATTGTATATACCAGGATTTCTCCCTATTTTAACTGCATAAAATTTACTCATTACATACCCACACGCTCAAAGTTCCAGCTCCCACTTCAAAATCTCCAAAACCATCATCATCGATTACAATTTCATTAGAATTTGTTCCAGTGATTTCCGTATACTTTTTACCTGCATTTTCCTTTCCTACATCCATTCTCAAAGTATTGATGTCACCCGTACTGATTACAACAGCCATTGGATTGTGAAAATCATCTCCGTGTCTAATCCAACCTATCAAATTTTCACTTTCCATATAATCTGTTTGATCTCCAAAAGCATAGTGTTTTCTGATGTACATCAAGTTATCGATAATATCCTTTTGTCCTTCGATATTATATTCTCCACCTATTTTACAATAATCACCATAAAATACGCAAGGATATCCGTCCTTTCTTAAAAGAATCAAGCCGTATGCAATCTTTTTGAACCAAGGTTCAACGAATGATTCCAATGATTGACCAGGTTCGCTATCATGATTATCCACAAATGTAACTGCAATCGTAGGATGTTCTTGAACCAAAGTATTGTCAAAAATTTTTCTCATATCAAACTGATTGCCCTTTTTCGATGCAGAATACATATTAAAATGAAGTGCCACATCGAATAAATCCAAATTGTATTTCGTATCATACAAATAATGATTAGTATTGTCCTTATCTTGTAGCCAATATTCACCAAAAAAATAAAAATCGCGATTCACAACATTTTGTATATGTTTTGTAAAATCAATTATGAATTGATCGTCAATGTGTTTGAGCGCATCGTATCTGAAACCGTCAACATTAACATAATTTACAAACCATTCTCCCCATCTAAAAAGTTCATCTCGTACATCAGGATTTTTGTGGTCTATATCTGCGAACATTAGATAATCGAAATTTCCTTTTTCATTGGAAACGCTATCGCTAAATCCTTTATTCTCTCCAGCGATTTCAAAAATAGCTTTCTTATTTTGTTTATTATCAAAATCAACTCCATTGAAATGTTGAAAATGCCACACAAAATCAGAGTATTTTCCATTTCTACCTTTGAAATCAAACCCAGTCCATCCCTCAATATCATAAGCATCACTAATTCTTTTCGTCCTGTCGTTAGAATCTACTTCGTATGCCTTGAAAGTTTCCGAGAAATCAGCTCCCGCTTTGTGATTAAGAATTACATCTGCATAAACTTTTATTTCATTTTCGTGCAAAACTTCAATTAATTTTTTTAATTCTTCTACAGTCCCGTATTTTGTACGCACAGATCCTTTCTGATCAAATTCTCCCAAATCGTACAAATCATACACTCCGTAGCCAACATCATTAGTTCCCGTTGCTTTAAACATCGGTGCAAGCCACAATGCATCAATACCTTTTTCCTTTAAATTCTTTGCTTCTTTTGCCAAATTTTTATAATAATTTCCGTCATCAGGCAAGTACCATTCAAAAGCTTGCATCATTATTTCGTTTCCCATTTGTTCCTCCTATTAATTGTAACAAATTGCTTTATATTGTATAATCTAATAAGATTATAACATTAAAATGTTAAGAATAAGGAGAATAAATGCAATATTTAGTCGGTAGAAATCCTGTTATGGAAGCTTTGGAAATGGATATGGGAGTAACCAATCTATACATACAAAAAGGCGAATTAAAAGGATTTATTAAAAAAATAGAAAAAAAAGCTTATATAACCACGACAATTAATTATTTAAAAGAACATAACATATGGATTTACGGAGCCTGTGGAGAAGCTTCACAAACTCATACACAAGCTAACTTGAAAGGACCTATCGGTCTTGTAATCGGAAACGAAGGCAAAGGAATTTCAAGATTAGTCAGAGAAAACTGTGATCAGTTAATTAAAATCCCTATGTATGGAAAAACAGAATCACTCAACGCATCAAATGCTGCGAGCATTCTAATTTACGAAATCATACGCCAAAGGTATGAAAAATAAGCAGATTTACCTTTATGTCGATGGTTATAATATAATTAACGCTTGGCCAAATTTGTACAAATTATCAAATGATGTGGACTTGGATAGTGCTCGTGAAGAATTGATTGATATAATGAAAGAATATCAAAATTTAAGCGGCGAACAAGTTTATGTAGTGTTTGATGCTTATCTTGTAAAAGGTGGAATGAGTATTGAAGAAAAACGCGATAATTTGACAGTTGTTTACACAAAAGAACACGAATCTGCTGACAGATACATTGAGAGAAAAGTCAACGATATGAAAAAACACGACAAAATGTATGTCGCAAGCAACGATGGAATGATTCAAAGAATTATTTTATCCCGTGGAGGAATCAGAATTAGTGCCAATGAACTTTGGAAAAATTATCTTACATTGAAAGAAAACCTCAGAAGATCTAAGCTTAAAAGAAGAAAACAATCTAGCGAAAACATTGTTACAATAGATAATGAAGTATATGAACAATTAGAAAAACTTCAAGATGAATTAAAAAAACAAAACTAGGTCACATGGCCTAGTTTTATTTTTTAACATAAGGAGATACCCATTTAAAATGGATAAAATGAAAACGTTATTAACTGTTTTTATTATATCACCTTGAATTTTATTTGTCAAAATTTTAAAATCATAATTTCGACATTTATTTTTGTTTATCTTCTTCAATTAAATTTTTAATTGCTTCTATTGCAACTTTAATGGCTACATCAGTGTCGTGGCACACAGGATTATCCAAGTGTTTCTTTTCACGTTCTTGATTTGCTACAACCAAAAAACAAGATCCACATCTAACATGAAGATAACTTGCAACTACAAAAAGTGCTGCAGATTCCATCTCACTTGCCAATGTTCCAAGCCTTTTCCAAGCTTCCCATTTGTTTAATAAATCGTAAGACACAGGCATTTTTTCTGGTTCATGTTGACCGTAGAAGCTGTCTTTACATTGAACAACTCCAACGTGATAATTATGTCCCAAATTTTTCGAAGCTTTTACCAAAGAATTTGTCACATCTAAATTTGCGACTGCTGGAAATTCTATCGGAGCATATTCCTTCGTAGTCCCTTCAGCTCTTATCGCAGAATTTGCTATAACTACATCAGAGCTTTTGACATCTTCTTGAATTCCACCACAAGTTCCAACTCTTATAAAAGTATCTGCACCTGATTTGACAAGTTCTTCCATCGCAATTGCTGCAGAAGGACCTCCGATTCCAGTGCTTGTTACGGATACTTTTTCTCCATTTAAAGTTCCAGTGTAAGTTACATATTCTCTATGATCTGCAATTAGTTTTGCATCATCAAAATATTTTGCAATTTTTTCGCATCTTTTTGGATCTCCAGGTAGTATAACATACTTACCCACATCTCCACTTTTAATATTCAAATGATATTGAACGCCTTCTTCTGCGTATTTCATAAAA
>QWCJ01000724.1_pt1 | contig 10228 bp, 7 predicted proteins | sample 1972501 | NCBI WGS metagenome assembly QWCJ01 (sample SAMN09866711, study PRJNA288562) | Human vaginal metagenome isolate term2_vaginal, whole genome shotgun... | isolation source: vagina | host: Homo sapiens | place: USA: California
GATGAAACTGCAAAGGTTGAAAATTCTGTTGAAACAGCTGACGCTACTGAAGCAGTATCTGCTGAAGAAGCACCAAAGGAAGTTTCAGAAGAAAAAGCAGCTGAGTAAGTTTTCTGTATCTCTTTCAATATTAACGCTCTCATCCAATTTGGTTGAGAGCGTTTTTATTATTATCTCGTCTGAAATTGCAACGTATAGAAAGTATATTTCAGCTTCTACTCCTTAATAATGAAAATTCTTATTTGCGTGTCATTATTTTGTAGTATATTTGTAATGTAAAACCTTTGTTTTCATAAAAATGTCTAATCGTAAGCACTCTTTTAGTCGAACGTCTCATCATACAGAAAATGATTATTCTTTCGATGTTATATTTAAACTTTACTATCCTAAAGTCAAGAACTTTGTGTATGGCTTTGTTGGCGTGGAGAGTGAAGCTGAAGATATTGCGCAGGATATTTTTCTTAAATTATGGATGAAGCGAAACAACATCCAAATCATGACAAATTTTGAAGCCTATCTTTATACTATGGCACGTAACAGCACCCTTAATGCCTTAAAATCCTCCAGTGTACGGCATAAGCTTCAATCACTAACCGATGCAGATGTTGAAGACGATGCTGATGTAGAAGACATTATCTATAGTGAAGAATTACACGAACTTATCAATCGTGTGATAAGCCAAATGCCTGACCAGCGGCGCAGAATCTTTACAATGAGTAGGTTGGACGGTATGAGTAATGAAGAAATTGGGCACAGGTTGAATATCAGCAAGCGAACTGTAGAAACGCACATCTCCCAAGCACTTGCGCAGATTAGGCGACTGCTCGTATGTTTTATCCTCTTTCACTATCTCTAAACCAGTTATGGCTCTTTCAAAGAACGTGCGGTGATTGCCATATCCTAAAAAAAGTATTTCCAAGACTGGATTCACCAAGAGATTGATAAATGCAATCGTTGTTTTTGTCCTGTAATTTTACCAAAAAACGACCATCTAAAATCTGCGAAATAGAAAAAATCAATAGGCAAACGGTGGACAAAAATGGGCTGATTTTAACAAAAAAGACGGCTTTTTTAGTCAGAACATTGCTTTAACGGTCTTGGAAACATGTATTAGAGGTGTTATTCACATGCTTCAAGAGCATTAAAGCATGCAAATAGGAGGCTTATCTCAATGGGTTAGCTGCTAAAAAGTGGTAAAATTAGGAAAGAAAAGAACAGTATTAAGCGTAACACATTTAATAACAAATGATTACGAAAGTCGCTCAAATTTCGCGTATTTGCGACCAACTTTGCCGTTGGATGTTTTTACGCGAGTTATGAGAGGCACTTTGTAAAGAAAATTCAGCATTTATTGTCCTTCCATGTTGCACACCACTCATTTTATTTTTGCTGTTTTTGAGGGCGTTTTTTTCGTAAAATTGTCATATAATGAAGAAACCGTGTAAAACTATTTTGCTTATAGAATGCGGATGTAGCGCGCAATTTATCTTTTAATATTTATTAACTACGTGTGACGCCCTTTGCGGTTGTCTTACAATAAAGCACCTAACTATGAATCAACAAACAGCCTACAAAATCATGAGATTTTTTGTTGACGGACTCATCCCAGCCCGTTATCATCATCGTATTATATGGTGGCTGTCTGACTCCAAGGATAGTGAAGCCAAGGAGGAAGCGATGAAACAAATATGGAGTGAAACTTCCAGTAGGATGGATAGCCGCTCTTTGGATCAATCTTTTGATAGATTTAATCGGCAACGGTCAGTATCAACAGTGCATCCATTAGCAACCAATCGATTAGGACGTCTATCAAAATATGCAGCAATTCTTACTGTTCCTTTTTTGTTGAGCCTTGGTGTTTGGTGGGTCGCTTCCTATCAGAATACGAAGAACATGGCTTTAACCGATTTTTATGTTTCCCAAGGACATATTGGTACGCTCACTTTGTCCGACGGTACACAGGTTAAGCTCAATTCGGGGTCTACTTTATCCTATCCTCAGCACTTTAGTACCTTTGCACATAGCCGAGAGGTGTATTTAGATGGCGAGGCTTTTTTTAAGGTGACTCATCAATCAAAGCAGCCATTTATCGTCCACATTGGTAATTTGAAAGTCAAGGTGTTGGGTACACAGTTTAATATTAAAGCTTATCCTGCAGAAGAAAACATAACCACTACCTTAGCTCAGGGTAAAGTCCTCGTGTATGAAAATAAACAAGCTATGACTATTCTGCCCGATGAGCAGGTGGTGTATAACCGTGTAAACGGCATGATGAAAAAGCAGCGAGTAGAAAATTACGATTATAGTCAGTGGATGCACGGTAGACTTTACTTTAACCAAGCTCCTCTTAAAACAATTATAGCCGATTTGCAACGACGATACAACATACGAATGAACATCGCATCGGATGTTGACTTGAACCAGAAATATACCATGGCATTCCGTGAAGATGAGACCATAGACGATGTCATGCACGTGCTTTGCAATATTTCTGACCATTTACATTTTACAAAACAAAATAACATTATCATAATCTATACCAAGAAAGGAGGTCGCCAAGCAGATATTCACAAGTAAACGCAATCAGGTAATTATGCTTAATATTGATGCTTGTTTAGCAGTCAAGCGTACTAATTTCCTGTAGACAAATAAGAAATAAATTCTAACAACTAAATCTATTTTATCTAAACAAAGGTATGAAACCTAAGACTAAAAAAACACTTCTAACAATGATGCCATGGAATAAGCTGTTTCTTGTAAGTGCATTGTTGCTGATTTCATTGGCAGGTTTTTCTCAAAATCAAGTCATCAAGTTGCAGAAGCGTGAGGCAACTCTCAAGACCATGATTACTGCCATAGAAAAACAAACAAATAAGTCTGTTGATTACGGACAGAATGTAATGAATCTTAAAAAGGTGGTGAGAGTAAGTGCTACCCAGATGAAGCTATCCGACTTGTTGAAGGAGCTTTTTATGGGCACCAACATAGAATATACCATCACCGACCGACACATTTTAATCAGTCAAAAGAACAAGCCTCAGACACAAAACACCCTTCAAAGTGGTGCAACGATTCGTGTAAAAGGACAGGTGACAGATGAAAATGGCGAATCGCTCCCAGGCGTTACGGTGAAAGTGAAGGGCAGCAAGAATGCAACTGCAACCGATATTGATGGAAACTATAGCCTCAATGTTCGTAGCAATGATATACTCGAATTCTCGTATGTTGGATTTGCTACTCGCGAATTCAAGGCTTCTGATGTCACCTCTACTACCGTCTTAAGCGAAAGTTCCAAACAACTGGGTGAAGTGGTAGTAACAGCTCTCGGTATCAAGCGAGAGGAGAAAGCTTTGAGCTACAATGTACAACAAGTAAAGAGTGAAGAACTGACTCGTAACAAGGATGCCAACTTTGTCAACTCGCTCAATGGTAAGGTGGCAGGTGTAAGCATTACCAAGAGTGCCAGTGGCGTGGGTGGTGCCACACGTGTGATTATGCGTGGTGCAAAATCTATCGAAGGCAGCAATAATGTGTTGTATGTAATAGATGGTATCCCCTTGTTCAATTTCAATGGAGGTTCTGACAGTGGTGTTTTAGGAGAGGGACGTGTCAGCAGTGAAGGCATTGCCGACTTTAACCCCGAAGATATTGAGAGCATCAACGTTTTGGCAGGTCCTTCTGCCGCTGCCTTGTATGGTAGTAATGCAGCGAATGGAGCTATCCTCATTACCACTAAAAAGGGTAAAGAGGGCAAAATGGAAATATCCTTCTCGTCAGCAGCCGATTTTAGCTCTCCCTTGCTCATGCCTAAATTTCAAAACACTTATGGTAACAAAGCAGGGTCTTATGAGAGTTGGGGTGAAAAGCTTGCAACGCCCAGTTCGTACGACCCTGCAAAAGACTTCTTCCGTACAGGAACTAACTTTATCAACTCATTGACCCTAAACACAGGTAATGAGTATAATCAAACCTTTGCATCGGTAGCTTCCACTAATTCAAAGGGCATTGTGCCAAACAATACGTACGACCGATTGAACTTTACTGTTCGCAATTCTTCAAAACTCTTTGGTGGTAAGGTTCAATTAGATTTAGGCGCATCGTACATCAAGCAAAAAGACAACAATATGGTATCTCAAGGTGAGTATTGGAATCCTATTGTTGCTGCTTATTTGTTCCCACGTGGTGAGTCGTTCGACGCTATCAAAACGTTTGAGCGTTACGACAACACACGAAACTTCCCATTGCAGTATTGGCCCATATTAGATGGTAAATTTGCTAATCAAAATCCCTATTGGACAGCTTATCGTAATTTAGCTCCTGATGATAAAGACAGATATATGTTCAATGCAGGCCTCACTTATCACGTCTTAGATTGGTTGGATCTTGCTGGTCGTGTTCGTTTTGACAGAACTTTCATGACGAGCGAGCGAAAAATCTACGCTTCTTCATACGATGTATTTGCTAAGTCAAAGGGCGCATACGATTATTATAATTATAAAGATCATCAGACTTATGTTGACTTTATTGCGAGTATCAATAAACGTTTTGGAGACTTTAGCTTAGCTTCCAACATTGGTTACAGCTATTCTGATTATGGCTCACTCACCAGAGGCTATGGTGGTAATCTGACGTTAGTGCCCAATAAGTTCTCTTTGACGAATATCGATCCTACCGACAGTAAGATTCGTGAGACTGGTGGTGATAGCAAGGTGCGCAATGTGGCAGCCTTTGCCAGTGCCGAATTAGGCTACAAGAGCATGCTCTATCTTACCCTAACAGGCAGAAACGACTGGAATTCGCGCTTGGTTAATTCTTCCGAAGAGTCGTTCTTCTATCCTTCAGTTGGTTTGTCAGGCATCATTTCTGAAATGGTAAAATTACCCAAAGCCATTTCTTATCTCAAAGTAAGAGGTTCGTTCACCGAAGTAGGTTCTCCTGTATCACGTTCGGGTATGACACCGGGAACCATCACAACGCCTATTTTGGGAGGTAGCTTGAAATCAACCGACATCTATCCGTTCACCGATTATAAGGCAGAACGTACAAAGTCGTATGAGTTTGGTTTGACGGCACGCTTATTCAAAAAGTTATCTTTCGACTTCACGTGGTACAAATCGAACACCTACAACCAAACGTTTATCGGTGAATTGCCAGAAAGCTCTGGTTATAAAGCCGTATATCTACAAGCGGGAAACGTGGAGAACCGAGGTGTGGAGATGACTTTGGGTTATCACGACAACTTTGGCGAGTTAGGTTGGAACTCTTCGCTTACCTATTCGCACAACAACAACGAAATTATTGAGATGGTGAAGGATTATACTCACCCCATGAGTCCCAAACCCATTAACATTCCTCAAGTTTCTAAAGACAATGGTCGTGTTATCTTAAAGGTTGGAGGTTCTATCAACGACATCTATGCAAATAAGTTCTTGGCTAAAGATAATCAAGGCTTTATCAATGTTACCTCTTCTGGTGGCTTCAACGTAGAGAATGTAGATCCCGTGTACCTCGGTAAGACCACCCCAGATTTTACGATGGGTTGGAACAACTCATTCTCTTATAAAGGCTTTGGACTAAGCTTCTTGATCAATGCACGTGTGGGTGGTGTCGTTACTTCTTCTACACAAGCATTGCTCGATAAGTTTGGAGTGTCGCAAGCCTCTGCCGATGCTCGTGATGCTGGTGGTGTGCTGATACCTGAACAGGGAGTGTTCGATGCCAAAAACTATTATAACTTGATAGGTACAGGCGAAACAGCCTTGGCTGGCTACTATACCTATAGTGCGACCAATGTTAGATTGCAAGAGTTAACTTTCAGTTACAAGTTTAATTCTCGTTGGTTCAATAATGTGGTGAAAGATTTAACACTCTCGTTTGTGGCTAACAATCCTTGGATGATTTATTGCAAGGCACCTTTCGATCCAGAGGTGACTCCTTCTACGGGAACTTATGGACAAGGAAACGATTACTTCATGCAGCCCAGTCTGAAGAGTTATGGATTTAGTGTAAAATTTAAATTCTAATCAACTATGAAATTTCTAAGATATAAACAATATATGATAGGTTTATTGGCTTTGTCATTGTTTGCTTCGTGCGACTTTGAGAAAATCAATACCAACGAGTTCGAGATGCTTCCCGAAGAAGGTAAAATGGACGGTATCTCTGTCGGTGGTCCTATAACAGCTTTGCAAAAGTGCGTAGTACCTGTTGGTACACAAGACGACGGAACGAATGTTGCCAACGAATATCAAGTAGCTTATCATTTGGCTGCCGATTGTTGGAGTGGTTACTTTGCCCAAAACAACAACTGGAACAGCGGTCGTAACAACTTAACCTATTTCTTGATGGACGGTTGGGTGTCGGCATCGTACACTTCGGCATATACCAAAGTGATACCGTTGTGGCAAGACATCAAGATAAAGACCGAGAAAGACTTCCCAGAGGCTTATGCTTTGGCACAAATTCTCAAAGTATCTACTTGGCATAAGGCTACTGATATGTTCGGCCCCATTCCTTACAAAGAGGCTGGAAAGGGACTTATTAGTGTACCTTACGACAGTCAGGCAGACGTGTACAAATGCATGTTTGAAGATTTGACGAATGCCATTGGCGTGCTAACAAATGCTCTCGAGCATGGTACTACCAAATTATTGCCCAATGCCGATGCCGTATATGGAGGCAATGTAAAGAAATGGATAGTCTATGCCAACTCCTTAATGCTTCGCTTGGCGATGCGTGTATATTATGCCGATGAGGCGATGTCAAAGAAGTATGTACTGCAAGCGGTGAACAATCCTTACGGTGTGATGCAGTCTAAGGGCGATGAAGCAAAAATGGAAAAGGGTGCAGGACTTACCTTTATCAACAACATTGAGATTTTATCGAACCAATACAATGAGTGTCGCATGGGTTCATCGATGCAGGCTTATTTAGGTGGATACGAAGATCCCCGACTTCCTAAATACTTTACAGAGTCTGAAGCTTATTTCGCTAAGAAGGTGGGACAATACGGTTCATACTTGGCAGTGCCAACTGGTAATATAGCTTCGCAGAACGATGTATTTAAAATGGCATCAAGACCTAATGTAACCAAGACAACCGCCACTTATTGGATGCGCGCATCTGAAGTGTATTTCCTTTTGGCAGAAGCAGCGTTACATGGCATGTCTGTCAACGGTTCTGCTGAAGACTTGTATCGCAAGGGTATTGCCATGTCGTTCGAAGAGAATGGCATTCCTGCCAATGAGGTAGACAACTATATGAACTCTGGCCGCACTCCGATGGAGTATAGTCTGAACATGTGGCGTCCTAACGTGAGTGTTTCTGAGCCTTCTGTTACAAATGCTACCGTAAAGTGGGGTGGCAGTAACGAAGAGAAGTTAGAGAAAATCATGATTCAAAAATGGATTGCATTGTATCCTAACGGACAAGAAGCTTGGAGTGAATATCGCCGTACGGGCTATCCAAAGCTGCACAAGGTAATGGCGAATTACAGCAACGGTGAGGTAGATACCAATATTGGTATTCGCAGAATGCGTTACCCAGCCAATAGGGCTACGTCTGATGAAGACAAGCAGAACTTAGACAAAGCTCGTCAGATGCTGCGTGGCGGACAGGATAAGGCTGGTACTCGCCTGTGGTGGGATAATAAGAATAAATAATATACTTAAAATCGAAAAATAATGAAACGTTTTAAATATCATCAACTATTTCTCGCTCTTGCGATAGGAATGTTCATGACCTCCTGTAGTGATATGGTAGAACCCGAAGCAAAGGAGTTTGACCATGTAGGTGGTTATAACACCATGAATAATGAGCAGAGCGAACAATATTATGCTGATTTAAGAGCTTATAAGAAAACGGCTAATAATTATGGTCGTCCTGTAGCATTCGGTTGGTATTCTAACTGGTCACCAGCAGGCACTTACCGTAGAGGCTATCTTAGTTCGATGCCCGACAGTATGGATATTGTGTCTATGTGGAGTGGTGCCCCTAACAGATTTCAAATCACACCTGCACAGAAGGCTGACAAAGAGTTTGTGCAAAAAGTGAAAGGAACCAAACTGCTGGAGGTAACCCTACTTTCTTATATCGGAAAGGGTAGAACTCCTGATTACGTGTACCACGAAGTAGAGAAAAAAGCAGAGCAAGAAGGCTGGAGCAAAGACGAGGAACGACTAAATGAGGCAAAGAAACAAGCTCGTTGGAAGTTCTGGGGTTACAACGGCAAACGTGGATCAGAAAGCCACAAACAAGCGTTGGCAAAGTTTGCGAAAGCACTCTGCGACTCGTTGGTAGCTAACGATTGGGATGGTTATGACATCGACTGGGAAATAGGAAGTGGTGTCTTTGACATGGATGGAACTTTAGAAACCAATGAAGACTTAATTTATTTGATTAAGGAAATGAATAAGTATATTGGTCCAAAGAGTGACCCAGAGGGCAATGGCCACAAACTAATTTGTATTGATGGACAATTCTATGGTCTAACCAAAGCCTTGGATGGCTATGTTGATTATTGGATTGCACAATCGTATGGCTGGGTGCCCAGTTTGGATTACTATGATTTCGATACCAAAAAATTGATTATCACAGAGAATTTTGAATCCAATTTTAGTAGTGGTGGTAAGTTGTTGAAGCAGGCAGCCTTGATGCCAACCAACGGATGTAAAGGTGGTGTAGGTGCTTATCGTTTTGACAACGACTACGACAATACGCCTAATTACAAGTGGATGCGCCAAGCTATTCAGATTAACCAGAAGGTTTATAATGAATGGAAAGCCAACCAAAAGAAAAAGTAAGTTTAGTGAATCATCAAAAATGAGATAACAATGAAAAACAAACATATATGCCATTCTCTTTTAATGGGAGGGTTAGCCCTCTTGTTAGGAGCATGCAATAATGAGAGCGAAAGTGATTTGCTCGCTGAAAAGGTTTACTTCGAGAGCAGTGAATATCAGGTAACGATGAAAGAAGAAAAAGATGTGATGGATGTAAATATCACCTCTCGTCTTAGTAATCTTCTGTCGTCGGATGTGAATGTATCGTATGAGGTAGCAGAAGAATCATTGGTAAAAGAGTATAATGCGAAGCATGGTACAGGCTATTTACCCTTCAATGCACAAAATGCGAAAATAAACACACCCCAAGCTGTAATTGAAGCAGGTGCGACGCACGCCAAACCAGTGGTACTTACCCTGTCTGGATTGAATAGTCTTGAAGCAGGAAAGTCTTATATCTTGCCTGTTCGAGTAAAATCAAGTAGTGTTCCTACAGTGGCTGGTGAGGATATAGAATATGTTATTTTAGCGAAACCAATCTTAATTAACAAGGTGGGTACGTTCACAAATCACTATATTTCTGTAAAATTCCCAGCAGGAACTTTCTTTAAGTCGTTTACCTATGAGGCTTTAGTTTATTCTACAGGCTGGGGATCTAATAATACCATTATGGGTTGCGAAGGCATCATGATATTACGTGTTGGTGATGAAGGCGGTGGCATTAGTAGAGGTATTTTGCAAATTGCAGGAAATCAGCATTATGAATCGCCTGACAAGTTGCCCGCAAACAAATGGTGTCACGTTGCCATCACTTACGATCAACCTTCTGGAAAGACTGTTCTGTACTTGAATGGTACCAAGTGGGCTGAGTCTACTTGGAATATTGCTGGCTTCGATCCTAATAAGGACGTCGGCTTTAACATTGGTAAGTTGGCAGGATTCCCTTGGGGCGAACGTCCATTCCGTGGTTATATGAGCGAATTGAGAGTATGGAGTGTGGCTCGTACCGACAAGCAAATCAAACAATTCATGTTAGGAGTAGATCCTAAGTCTGACGGACTTGAATTGTATTATAAGCTTGATGGCTCTGAGAAAGTCGAGGGCGATATCATCAAAGATGCAGCCAAGAATTTGGATGGTAAGACAAACGGTATTGATATTGCTCCCTTAAATGAACCGATCTCTATCAAATAATTTTTGAGAGTGACATAAAACGTAAAAAGGAGGTGCGCGCATGGTCGTTCACCTCCTTTTTAATGTGCTTTCTTGTCTATGCACGAAAGCCATTATTCTTTCTTTGTCATCATGTGAAGTCTACCGACAATCACTTTTAAGGTTGTTTTTGTGGAAAAGTCAACTTAATTTCTTATTTTTGCGTGTAGATATTTATGTAGAACATAAAAAGTGAGAATATGGAACTTATTGTATTTCTGGTATTTTTAGCAATA
>QWCJ01000725.1_pt1 | contig 10222 bp, 10 predicted proteins | sample 1972501 | NCBI WGS metagenome assembly QWCJ01 (sample SAMN09866711, study PRJNA288562) | Human vaginal metagenome isolate term2_vaginal, whole genome shotgun... | isolation source: vagina | host: Homo sapiens | place: USA: California
CTGGGTCGCGCGTACAACAACTCCTCGCCGGCCTCTGGTCGCATCCTGTCCGGTGGTGTGGATTCCAATGCTTTGTACCCGCCGAAGCGCTTCTTGGGCGCTGCCCGCAATATCGAAAACGGCGGCTCCCTGACGATCATCGCCACCGCGATGGTGGAGACCGGCTCGGCCGGCGACACGGTGATTTTCGAGGAATTCAAGGGCACCGGCAACGCGGAGTTGAAGCTGGACCGCAAGATCTCCGAGCGCCGCGTGTTCCCGGCCGTCGACGTGAACCCGTCGGGTACGCGCAAGGACGAGCTGCTGCTCAGCCCGGAGGAGGCGCGCATTATGCACAAGCTGCGCCGCATCCTGTCCGCCCTGGATTCGCAGGCGGCCATCGACCTGCTGATCAAGCAGCTGCGTAAGACCAAGACCAACCGGGAGTTCATGCTGCAGGTTGCCAGCTCCGCGCCCCTGGCAGGCGAGGACGAGGAGGATTAAACCATGAGCCAATCACCGTCAGTCATCGACGACATCCTGGCCGAGTACCAGGGCCTGGAAATGCAGCTGAGCGATCCCGAGCTGCACAACGACCCGGCGGCCGCCCGCAAGGTCGGCAAGCGCTTTTCCGAGCTGCAGCCGATCATCCAGACGCACCAGAAGCTCGAGCAGGCCCGCGAGGACCACGAGGCTGCGTCCGAGATGGCATCCGAGGACAAGGAATTCGCCGAGGAAGCCAAGCGCCTGGAAGAGGAGATCGGCGAGCTGGAGGAGCAGCTGACCGACCTGCTGGCTCCTCGCGACCCGCACGACGGCGACGACATCGTCATGGAGATCAAGTCCGGCGCCGGCGGCGAGGAAGCCGCGCTGTTCGCCGGCGAGCTGGCGCGCATGTACCAGCGCTACGCTGAACGCCACGGCTTTAGCACCGAGATCCTGGGGCTGAACGAGACCGACCTGGGCGGCGTGAAGGACATGACCCTGTCTATCCGTTCCAAGCAGCCCTCCCGCGACGGTGCGTGGTCGGAGTTCAAGTTCGAAGGTGGCGTGCACCGCGTGCAGCGCATCCCCGTCACCGAGTCGCAGGGCCGCATTCAGACCTCCGCGGCGGGCGTGCTGGTGTACCCGGAGCCCGACGAAGTCGAGGATGTGCACATCGACGACAAGGACATCCGTGTGGACGTCTACCGTTCCTCCGGTAAGGGCGGCCAGGGCGTGAACACCACGGACTCCGCCGTGCGTATTACCCACCTGCCGACCAACATCGTGGTGACCTGTCAGAAGGAGCGTTCCCAGATCCAGAACCGCGCCCGCGCGATGCAGGTTCTGGCTGCACGCCTGCAGCAGATGAAGGAAGAGGAAGCTGAGGCAGAGGCAGCCGAGGGTCGCGCAGCGCAGATCCGCACCATGGATCGTTCCGAGCGCATCCGCACCTACAACTTCCCCGAGTCCCGTGTCTCTGACCACCGCATCGGCTACAAGGCCAACAACCTGGATGCTGTCCTGGACGGCGACCTGGAGGCGCTGCTCGCGGCGCTAAAGGAAGCCGACCGCGCACGTCGCCTAGAGGCGGAAGACTAGTCTTTCCGTCGCCTCGGCGGTGGCAGAGCAGCAGAACGGTGGGACGTTGAACATCAACCAGGCGATCCGGGAGGCCACCGCACAGTTGAGCGCGGCGGGCATCGATTCTGCTGCAGTCGACGCGCGCCTGCTGATGCGTTACCTGCTCGCCGACCCCGGCACTGGCCCTGCTGCTCCCGGAACCGGTGCTGACACCGCCGCTCTTGCCGCGCCCCGCGCCGCCGTCGATCCCGGCACTCTCTTTATGCGCGCCGACGATCCCGCCCCCAGCGCCTATGCCGACTGGGTGGCCCGCCGCGCCGCGCGCGAACCCCTGCAGCACATCGTCGGCTCCGCTCCCTTCTGCGGCCTGGACCTCTTCGTGGAGCCCGGCTGCTTCGTCCCACGCCCCGAAACCGAGCTGCTCGCCGACTGGGCCGTGCGCTTCCTCAATGGCCGCCCCGCGCCGCACGTGGTCGATCTTTGCTGCGGACCCGGCACGTTGGGGCTCGGGGTTTCTCTTCTTTATGACGCCCCCATCTCCCTAACAGGCATCGAATTCTCTGATGCTGCGCTGCGCCTGGCCGAGAGGAATGCCCGTCTTGTTCCGCAGGCCAAAGCCACTTTCGTTCAGGCTGATCTGGCTGTCGACGATCCCGCGGAGTTACCAGCGACAGCGGGTGTTTCCCCTGAGGCTTTCGCGTCCGCGGACGTGGTGGTGTGCAACCCTCCGTACGTGCCGGAATCCGCTGAGGTTTCCCCCGAGGTGGCAGCCGATCCGCACGCAGCCGTGTTCTCCGGGGACGACGGGCTGGAGCTCATGCCACGGGTACTGCAGTGGGCTGAGGCGCTGGGGCGCGCAGGTGGTGGCGTCGGAATAGAACACGACGACTCCAACGGCGCGCAGGTAGCGGCGATGATGCAGCAACGCGGCTGGCGAGAGATCACCCAACACCACGACCTGGCTGGCCGGCCGCGCTTCGTCACCGCCCTGCTACCGCAGTAGTACCGGCGATGGGGTTAAGGTAGAGCACGTAATAAATGAGCAAGAAAGGGCCGCAATGTCGAGAACCGTAGACGCAACCGATCCGCAGAACCGCGAGGCCGCGCTAGACGCCGCGGCGAATGCGGTGAAGGGCGGACGGCTGGTTGTGCTGCCGACCGACACGGTCTACGGCATCGGCTGCGATGCCTTCGACAATGAGGCAGTGTCCGCCCTGCTGCGTGCCAAGGGGCGTGGCCCCGACATGCCCGTTCCCGTGCTGGTTCCCAGCTGGACGACCATCCAAGGGCTCGTGCGCGAGTACACCTACAACATGCGTAAGCTCGTCGAGGCCTTCTGGCCGGGTGGCCTGTCGATGGTCGTCCACCAGGCGCCCAGTTTGCCGTGGAACCTGGGGGATACCCGCGGCACCGTGATGCTGCGCATGCCCAACCAGCCCATTGCGTTGGAGCTCTTGGAGCGCACCGGCCCGATGGCCGTTTCCAGCGCCAATATCTCCGGCCAGCCGCCGGCGACGAATGTGCAGATGGCCGAGGACCAGCTGGGTGCGGACGTGACGACCTACATCGACGGTGGGGAAGCGCACCACGGCGTGGCCTCCACCATCGTTGACCTTTCCTCCGGCCGCCCGCGCATCCTGCGCGAGGGGGCGGCAACCACCGAGCGCGTGGCCGAGGTTCTGGGCATGAGCAGTGCGGAGCTGCGGGGAGACGTCTAATGACAGTCCTTGCCCAGCCGGCTATCGGCGCAGGTATTCCCCTGCGTGAGTTGGTGTTGGTGCTGCTCATTGCCTGTACGGTGACGTATCTGGTGACGGGCGTGGTGCGTTCGGTGATTCTGCGCTACGGGCGGATGGCCGCCCCGCGCGAACGCGATGTGCACCAAGTTCCCATGCCGCGTCTGGGTGGAGTGGCGATGTTTACGGGACTGGTCGTGGCCGTGGTTGTGGCGAACCAGCTGCCCGCGCTGACGCGTGGCTTTCCGCCGGTAACGCCAGATATGACGGCCGTGCTGATGGCCGCCTTCGTAATTGTGGTCGTCGGTGTAGTCGATGACCTCTACGACATTTCTTGGGTGCTGAAACTCGGCGGGCAGATAGTTGGTGCCGTGGTGATGAGCCTGATGGGCCTCAGTTGGTACCTGTTTTATCTGCCGTTCGGGGATGGCACCACGCTGATCTTGGATCAGGTCCAGTCCACGATCCTGACGGCGCTTCTGACCGTCACCATTGTGAACGCTATGAATTTCGTGGACGGCTTGGATGGTTTGGCCGCAGGTTTGGGGGCGATCGCCGCTGGGACGATTCTGATCTATTCCCTGACCATCCTCCACGACCAGGGCGGCACCGTGGCGGCCTACCCGCCGGCCATAATTTCGGCAGCCCTTGTAGGAATCTGCATGGGCTTCTTGCCTCATAACTTTTCGCCCGCGCGCATTTTCATGGGGGATAGTGGCGCGATGCTGATCGGCCTGCTGTTGTCCGCAGCCTGCACGTCGGCCTCTGGGCGCATTAACGCGGCGCTGTATGGACCGGCGGATATGGCAGCTTTGCTGTCGCCGATGATCGTGGTTCTGGCAGCCCTGTCGATCCCGCTGCTGGATCTGGTGATGGCAGTGGTAAGGCGCGTGTCCCAGGGCAAGAGCCCTTTCTCGCCGGACAAGAAGCACCTGCATCACCGACTGCTGCACATTGGCCACAGTCAGAAGCGCGTGGTTTTGGTTTTGTACACCTGGGTTGGGGTAGTGGCCTTCGGTGCGGTGGGGCTGACCGTGTTGCCACTATCCGTGATGGCGATCTCCTTTAGTTTGTTGGTGATCGTTGCCATCGTGGCGACGGTGGTGCCGCTGTGGCGGGAGAATCGGAAGTCGAACACAGCTCGGGTAAGGTAATCGCCATGACTGAGCCGACACAGAATAACGGTGCTGCAAAAGACGCTGTGGTAAACGACGCTACGGCGAACGGATCTGCGGGGGCTAAAGAGCTACCTGAGCTGAACGACGTATCCCAAGCCGGCGACCACGTCGGACCGCTGAAGGCTGCCATGCGTGCCGGAGCTCTTGCGCTGCTAGTGCTGGGCGCGCTTTCCCTATTGGTTTGGGGGCTTATCAGCGGCACGGAAGGGCTGTGGGGAGCAGGTATTGGGTGGCTGGTCGGCGGCGGATTTATGCTGCTGACGGTAGTGATCGTGCTGTTTAGTTCCAACACTTCGCCCTCGATGACGATGGGCTTGATCCTGGGCAGCTGGCTGGTTAAGGCGGCGGTGCTGCTGGGTATTCTGTTCTTCCTGAAAGACAAGACTTTCTACGACACCGCAGCGCTGGCCGTAACCGTGATCTTGAGCATGGTCGCCGTACTGGCCATCGAGACGCTGGCAGTTACTCGCACCCAGAAGCTTTACATCAGCTAGCGAGGCTAACGGCATCTAGTGCTAGTGCCCGAATCCACGCCCCGGTTTGCATAGCCAATGCAGGCCGGGGCTCTTTGTTTGTTGTGGTGCTACGGGTGGCACTGCTTGCGCGCAGAGAGATAACGCCCTCACGCGGAGAGGCGACAACTGTCAGTAGCGAGCTGGGGTAAGTGCAGCGGGGAGGGAAGCGGAGGTAGGCCTAAACACATACAAATGATTCTGGAACCAAAAACGTTGAAAACCACGACCAAGTGGGGGGACCCGCAACGTGTTTCACTTAGCGATTCGCGAGATAAAGCTGATATTGTTCTATCGGGCCATTTATTGGCACACGTATGTGTGAACAGTAGATACGGCACCGGCTGATTATGTAGGGACGTGCGACGGAGTCCCTCAGCGTCGGCCTAACTCTTCGAAAAGAGACCTCCATCGCACCGCAGTGATTCTGTGCAATCTTGCGGCCCAATCACGGGAGAGAACGCTGAGCGTAACAACCTTGGCCATGAAGGGCGAGTTTCACGTACCTTCATTGGAACACGAATTCTTCCCGGGGCAAGTGGATAGCAACCAGCTGTGGTTCAGTGAGTTTGCTGGTGGAGCCTTCGCGCTCGACCGCCTCATGGTCATCCGTATTGTGATGATTCTTCTGGTTTCCGCATTCTTCTTCTTTGCAATGCGGAAGCCGAAGCTGATTCCGAGCGGCGTGCAGAACGTTGCTGAGTACTTCTTGGACTTCGTTCGGATTCACATCGCGGAGGATATCTTGGGCAAGAAGGAGGGGCGCCGGTTCCTGCCGATCATCGCCGCTATCTTCTTCACTGTTCTTGCCGTCAACATGTCGACGATCATTCCGTTCATGAACATTTCAGCCAGCGCTCGAGTGGGTCTGCCACTGGTGCTGGCTGTTGTCGCGTATATCGCATTCATCTACGCGGGTGTGAAGCGCTATGGCTTCGGCAAGTACATCAAGTCCTCGCTGATCATTCCTGGTTTGCCTTCTTGGCTCCACTTCATCGTGGCGCCGATTGAGGCATTCTCCACATTCGTCCTCCGTCCGGTAACGCTGACGATTCGTCTTATGGCGAATATGTTGGCTGGACACATCATCCTCGTCATGCTGTTCAGTGCCACGAACTTCTTCTTCTGGCAGATGAGCGGTTGGACTGTGGCTGCTGGCGGCACGATCCTCTTCGCGATCGCCTTCACCCTGTTCGAGCTCATGGTGATCTTCCTGCAGGCATACATCTTCTCCCTGCTGACCGCCGTGTACATCGAGCTGTCCCTCCACGCAGACGAGCACTAATTCGCCCCTTTTTAAGTACTCAAATGACCAAGCCGGACAACGACAAAAGAAAAGCTGCAACCGGCTGGTTCTCAGAAAGGTAATGGAAACCAAATGAACGACATCTTCCTCATCGCGCAGGACACCACCACCAAGTTCCAGGGCTTCGGCACCATCGGCTACGGCCTGGCTGCTATCGGCTCCGCTATCGGTGTGGGTAACGTTGCAGGTAAGACCGCTGAGGCAATGGCTCGCCAGCCCGAGATGGCCGGCCAGCTGCGCACCACCATGTTCCTGGGTATCGCTTTCGCCGAGGCACTGGCTCTGATCGGCTTCGTCGCCGGCTTCCTGTTCTAATTTCAGTGCGATTGGCCGCTCGTTAAGAGCACTTTCTAACCACCGCACCAGAATCGAAAGCTGGAGACTATGACGAACACCTTTTTGTTAGCAGCTGAGAAGCTGCCGATGGAGGAGTCGGTAAACCCGCTGCTTCCTCCGCTGTACGACATCGTCTGGTCCATCATTCCTTTTGCAGTCATCCTGTTTGTCTTCTGGAAGTTCGTGCTTCCGAAGTTCCAGGAAGTGCTGAATCAGCGCGAGGACCAGATCGAGGGCGGCATTCGGCGCGCCGAGTCCGCTCAGGCAGAGGCTAAGGCTGCCTTGGAGAAGTACAACGCTCAGCTTGCTGAGGCACGCACTGAGGCTGCGCAGATTCGTGATGACGCCCGTTCTCAGGGGCAGAAGATCATCGCGGACATGAAGGCTCAGGCAACCGAAGAGTCCAACCGTATCGTCGAGTCGGGCCACAAGCAGCTCGAGGCACAGCGTTCCGCCGTTGTCACCGACCTGCGCAAGGAGATGGGTGAAAACTCCATCAACTTGGCTGAGCGCCTGTTGGGCGAGCAGCTGTCGGACGACGTGAAGCGCTCGGGCACCATCGATAACTTCCTCGCCGGACTGGACAACGTCGGCGCATCCGGGAAGTGATCGGTATGCACGCAGCGAGCCGAGAGGCAATTGAGCGCCTCGAGCAGACCCTGGACCAGGGTCTCAACGAGACCTCCGACAAAGTGGGCACCGGTGTAACCACCGGCACCGAGCTGTTCGACGTTGTCGAGCTGCTCGACAGTGACCGCGGCCTGCGTGTCGCGCTGATCGACCCGGCGAGGGATGCCAACACCCGCGTGGAACTGGCCAAGAGCCTGTTCGGCGGCAAGGTATCTGCCTCGACGGAAGAAATCGTGTCTGCTGCTGTATCCCAGTCGTGGTCCAACACTCGCGACCTGCGCGACGGACTGGTGAAGCTGGGCCGCCTGGCCCTGCTGCGCGCCGCCGACGCTCAAGGTCAGCAGGACCGCGTTGAAGACGAACTGTTCCAGCTGGCTCGCATCATCGAACGTGAGCCGGAGCTGGAGCTGAAGCTGGCCGACCGCGCCGCATCCCCGGATGCTCGCCGCGACCTGCTGGCAAAGGTCCTGTATGGCAAGGTCACTTCCACGACCGAGGCACTGGCGCTGCAGGCAATTGGCCGTCTGCGCCAGCGTCCAGTCGAGGAACTTGACTCGTTGGTTGACGAGGTAGCTGCACTGGAGGGACGCACCGTAGCGCGTGTCCGTGCCGCAGCTGCCCTGGGTGAACAGCAGAAGTCGACTCTGTCGGACAAGCTGGAAAAGATTTACGGTCGCAAGATTGCGGTCCACTCCGAGGTTGATACCAGCCTCCTCGGCGGTGCCGTGATCCGCGTCGGACACGAGATTATCGACGGCAGCACTGCAGGTAACCTGCGGCGCCTCCGCGCGTCGATCGCTTAGGGCGTCATATAAAGGCGCCCCAAGGAACCGACAAAGACCAAGCAAGAAAATAGATGCTGGAAGACGAAACCGAGAGCAGGAAGAACATGGCGGAGCTGACGATCTCCTCCGATGAGATCCGTAGCGCGATTGCGAACTACACCTCGAGCTACTCCCCGGAGGCCTCCCGTGAGGAGGTCGGCGTGGTCACGGCGGCCGCAGACGGTATTGCCCAGGTAAGCGGCATGCCCTCTGTGATGGCTAACGAGCTACTCGAGTTCCCAGGCGGCGTGATTGGCGTCGCACAGAACCTCGACACCGACAGCGTCGGCGTCGTGATCCTGGGTAACTTCGAGACCCTCAAGGAGGGCGACGAGGTCAAGAGGACCGGCGAGGTCCTGTCCATTCCGGTTGGGGAGAAGTTCCTCGGCCGCGTTATCAACCCACTGGGTCAGGCCATCGACGGCCTGGGCGACATCGAGTCCGAGGAAGAACGTGCCCTCGAGCTCCAGGCGCCCTCCGTTCTGATGCGTCAGCCCGTCGAGGAGCCGATGCAGACCGGCATCAAGGCTATCGACGCAATGACCCCGATTGGCCGTGGTCAGCGTCAGCTGATCATTGGCGACCGCAAGACCGGTAAGACCTCGGTCTGCATCGATACCATCCTGAACCAGCGCGACAACTGGGCAACCGGCGACCCGAAGCAGCAGGTTCGCTGCATCTACGTTGCTGTTGGCCAGAAGGGTTCCACGATCGCTTCGATCCGTAAGACCCTGGAAGATCACGGCGCGCTGGAGTACACCACCATCGTGGCAGCACCGGCATCCGACTCCGCCGGCTTCAAGTGGCTGGCACCGTTCACCGGCGCCGCACTGGGCCAGCACTGGATGTACCAAGGCAAGCACGTCCTGGTTATCTACGATGATCTGACCAAGCAGGCTGAGGCTTACCGTGCGATCTCCCTGCTGCTGCGTCGCCCGCCGGGCCGCGAGGCTTACCCCGGTGACGTCTTCTACCTGCACTCCCGTCTGCTGGAGCGTGCAGCGAAGCTGAACGACGAGCTGGGCGGCGGTTCCCTGACGGCACTGCCGATCATTGAGACCAAGGCAAACGACGTATCTGCCTTCATTCCGACCAACGTTATTTCCATTACCGACGGTCAGGTATTCCTGGAGTCCGATCTGTTCAACCAGGGTGTCCGACCGGCTATCAACGTTGGTGTGTCCGTCTCCCGTGTTGGTGGTGCCGCACAGACCAAGGGCATGAAGAAGGTGTCCGGCTCCCTGCGTCTGGACCTGGCCGCATACCGCGACCTGGAGGCATTCGCTGCCTTCGCATCCGACCTGGACCCGGCTTCCAAGGCACAGCTGGAGCGCGGTAAGCGCCTGGTCGAGCTGCTGAAGCAGAAGGAGACCGAGCCGCAGTCCGTCGAGGACCAGATGGTTTCCATCTACCTGGCAGGCGAGGGCGAGTTCGACGACGTTCCGGTTGAGGACGTTCGCCGCTTCGAGTCCGAGCTGCTGGAGAACCTGCACGCTTCCCACGGTGGCGTGTTCGAGCAGATCAAGGGTGGCACCCCGTTCAGCGACGAGTCCAAGGCCGAGCTGGCTGGCGCAGTCCAGGACTTCAAGCAGGGCTTCCAGACCACCGACGGCACCCCCGTCATCAACGAGCCGGAAGCTCGCCCGCTTGGCGACGACGAGGTCACCAAGTCTCAGATCACTGTCTCCCGCAAAACCCAGTAGGCGCGGAAGGTAAGTGAGCACAGTGACCACCAAGACCATTAATGAAACAGAAGGGAGGCGATAGTTATGGCTAGTCTTCGCGAACTGAGGACACGCATCAAGTCCGTGAACTCGACTAAGAAGATCACGAAGGCCCAGGAGCTCATCGCCACCTCGAGGATCACGAAGGCTCAGGCACGTGTTGACGATGCGGAGCCTTACGCGGATGAAATCACCCGCGTGGTTCAGCGCCTGGCCTCCGCCAGCACCCTGGATCACAAGATCCTGCAGGAGCCGACGGATGCTTCCCGCGCCGCAATCCTCGTGGTTTCAAGTGACCGTGGCATGTGCGGTGGCTACAACAACAACGTCTTCAAAAAGACTGCAGAGCTGCGCAAGCGCCTGGAGAACGAAGGCAAGGACGTTGTTCTGTACGTCTCTGGTAACAAGGGCATCTCCTACTACAACTTCCG
>QWCJ01000816.1_pt1 | contig 10221 bp, 8 predicted proteins | sample 1972501 | NCBI WGS metagenome assembly QWCJ01 (sample SAMN09866711, study PRJNA288562) | Human vaginal metagenome isolate term2_vaginal, whole genome shotgun... | isolation source: vagina | host: Homo sapiens | place: USA: California
TGTGAACTCAGAACTATCAAACCTACCTATCCAGTCCAAAACGTTAACTTTAGCTGCTTCTTCTGGAGATAATCTCGTTGGTTCTCCCTCTATGGGATTGCGGCTAATCATAAAGATAACACGTTTTCTTTTCTGAGGCACACCGAAATCTACAGCATTTGCAAGTACTCGTTTAAAGTGGTATCCCATTTTTGTCAATTCATTCTCGACGAACTCAACAGCTGCCCGATTAGTGGGATGAAGAATACTTTCTACATTCTCTAGAATTGCTCCATCTGGACGAATTTCAGAGATGAGTCTGATATATTCCCCAACCATATTTCGTTCGTCTTCAACTGCTGCTCTTTTCTTATTAGTTATCCAATAGCCAGCTTTAGAGAATGGTTGACATGGAGGTCCTCCAACCATTATTAACTTATTCGGATTATTTTTCTTCAATATTTCCGTATAGTTTTTGGCTGTAATGTTACGAATATCCTCACATTGATGGTCTGCAAATGAAAAGAATTTATTTGCTTTTATAGTTTTTACTGTATCTAGTTCAAAATCAAGGGTTGATATAACCTTAGCTCCAGCCATTTGAGTACCAATATCCAATCCTCCACATCCTGAAAACATAGAAATAGCATGAATGCCACTGTCGCGAATTATATCAATCTGAGGTTCGCACAGATAATTTCTATCTGTATAATCTATATAGATGTTTTCAGCATCCATTTTGCATCCATCAAATGAAGCTAAAGTATTAGCCACTTGAGCGGCGCAAACATTTTTAATGTGTGTTTTTTTGAATATATATGTCGACATTAGTTAAGTTCATTAGTTAGCAAATCTTGTACAGGCACATTTAGAACTTTGGCAATGGCAAACATTGTTTCCAGTGTAGGCTGCACTTTATTAGTACACCATTTGGAAACAGTTGTTTCGTCTTTCCCTAACTCATTAGCAAGCCATCTGCTAGTTCGCTTCTGCTCAACTAAAACGACTTTTATTCTACATTTTTTATTTTGATTCTATGTGGAAAACAAAAAAATACGCTAGACAAACTAAAAATTATGTGTTTTGTGCAAGGTTTTTAACATATATAAATGCGAAAAAGCTACAAGAATGCGGGTTACTCTTGTCGCTATTTAAAATTACTCTTGCGGTTACATCACACTGCTAACAGGTACGTTCATGATGTCGTGGACGGGGAACTTTTCGCAGCCGATATAAAGCGTGTCGAAAGCGTCGGAGCCGTCGGTGCGGTGCTCTAAAAGGGCTTCTTCTGCTTCGGCGAGCTTCTCGCCCGACTTGTCCTTACGGAAACCGTTGCGCCCTCGGCTCACTCCTGCCGACTGGATGGCAAGGATAAGGTTTTTACGACTGACCGAAAAAACCATACAAGAAATACAGAGAAACTTTTTGGGTGTAATAAAGGGTGTAAATCGCATAACTTGCTGATTTACACCCTTGTTTGCGGAGAGAGAGGGATTCGAACCCCCGGTACCTCTCGGTACGACGGTTTTCAAGACCGTTGTAATCGACCACTCTACCATCTCTCCAAATGATATAGCCGATGCTTTATCATGTTCTTTTTTATAAGCGGTTGCAAAGATAGATAAAATATTTGATTAAATCAAATCATACTTGATATTTTTCACTATTATCCTAAATATTTTTTAGAACTTGCCCAATACCCCTCCCACTTTTCGAGCAAAATCCCGATTATTGCCATTTTTTACGACCATATGAGAGGGTACGAGAGCGAAAAACCAAAAAGTGTATAACCAAACGAATAACCTCTCGATACATTTCGTTTTTGCTTAATCCTTTATAATTATTTGATTATCAATATATCCATTGTGTCGTTTCGTTTTGCTGTCTTAAAACGTTGAAGTAAAAACAGCAGAGAGGAGGTTGCAACGGATTATTGTCGAAGCAATGTTACCATTATCTCCGCTGCCTTTTCCGGTGCGATAAAAGTGCCCAAACGTTCGCGTACCGATTGGTAATTGTCGAGCATGACAGTGCGTCCGGTCTGCCCCGGCAAGATTTTATAGAGTTCGTTGGCAATGTTATATACCCTGAAGCGGTCGGCGAGCAACTCTTGCACAATTTCCTTGTCGGCAATGAGATTGACCAAAGAGATGTATTTCACTTTGATGACATGGCGAAAAGCGAATCGGATTAAATGAGGAAGGGGCGTTTCATAGCATACCACTTGCGGAACGTTGAAGAGCGCGGTCTCCAATGTTGCCGTTCCACTCGTTACAAGGGCTGCTGTTGAGTGCGAAAGAATATTATATGTCTCGTTTTTCAGTATCTTCGCATTGTTGCTTCCCAAGAACTTCCGATAATACGATTCGTCTATGGATTGTGCTCCTGCCACCACTAATTGGTAGTCCTCAAAATGCTTTGCCGCCTCAAGCATAGAAGGTAGATTGTCTTTGATTTCCTGGCGTCTGCTTCCTGCCAATATGGCAATAATGGGTTGGTTGGTGAGTTCGTTACGTTCGCAAAACTCTTCCTTGCTTTCCGTATATTCACTGCGAAACGTCGCCACCTCTTCCACCGTGGGATTGCCAACATAATGTATCTTGTAATTGTGTTTCTGTTCAAAGAAAGGCACTTCAAAGGGCAGGATGGAAAACAACTCCTTAACATCGCGTTTGATGGAACGGATGCGCCATTCTTTCCATGCCCAAATTTTGGGCGAGATATAATAGTAAACCGGTATCTTCGTGTGCTTCTTTACATATTTGGCAATGTTGAGGTTAAAGCCCGGATAGTCCACGAGAATTACGGCATCGGGTTGCCATTTCGCGATATCCTCTTTACATAACTTCATGTTCTTGAGAATGATAGGCAGATGCAATAGTACCGGGATAAACCCCATGTATGCCAATTCCTTGTAGTGCTTGACACGCTGTCCGCCCACTTCTGACATGAGGTCGCCGCCAAAGAACCTGAATTCCGCGTTACTATCATATTTTTGTAGTGCCATCATCAGGCGGGATGCGTGCAAATCGCCTGAGGCTTCGCCAACGATTAAGTAATATTTCATAATTCAAGTGTCTGCTTTCTTGTTATGGAAAGGATTACGAATCGAGCCGGATTTCACTCTTCCCAATCTTTCATTTTCTCCAATGTCGTATAATCGGTTACATCGATGCGAACCGGTGTTACTGCCACGTATCCGTGGTTCAGTGCCCATTGGTCAGTATCGATTTTCTCCGGCTCATCATCCCGATATTGTCCTACCATCCAAAAATATTCAAAACCTCTTGGATGTTCGCAGCGAACAACCTCATTTATCCAACTTCCATACCCCATTCGACATAGTTTTATTCCAGAGAAGGTATTTGCTTTTGGAAAGTTTACGTTCAAACATACGCCTTGTGGCAATCCGTTGTCGAGCACTCGTTTCGTAATTTTTCGCACGTAAGGACGCAATGGGGAAAGGTCGGCATGTATATCGTAGTCGCAGCTGGAGAAGGCGATGGAGGGAATGCCTTTCAAGCAACCCTCTCGGGCAATGCCCATTGTGCCACTGTAATGGTTGTTTACCGAGGAATTGTCGCCGTGATTGATACCCCCAATGATTAAGTCGGGTTTCCTGCCATCGAGCACCCGTGCTATCGCCAATTTGACGCAGTCCACAGGCGTTCCCGTGCATGACCATAACTCACATTCCGGCAGCGTGTTTCGCTTCTTCAGGAGTAGATAATCCTCTACCGAGAAAGCACATGAAAAGCCGGAGCGTGCAGCTTCCGGCGCGCAAACGACAATTTCAGCGAAGTCGGAAAGGAAAGCCACCAGCATTTTAAGACCGTTAGAATGATAACCATCATCGTTTGAGATGAGAATCAGAGGCTTCTTTGATTTCATAATTTAAGTTTTCTTTTGACTGCAAATTTACGAAAAAAGGTTTATATATAGCTTATTCTCGTATAAAATATGTATCTTTGCCGGCAAATCATGATAGGATAGAAAAACAAATGGGAAAAATAATTGCGTTGGCAAACCAAAAAGGCGGAGTGGGAAAAACTACTTCAACCATCAACCTCGCGGCTTCTTTGGCAACATTGGAAAAGAGCGTTCTCGTGGTAGATGCCGACCCACAGGCAAATGCCTCAAGTGGGTTGGGTGTTGATATAAAGGAAGTGGACTGCTCGCTCTATGAATGTATGATCAATCATGCTGACATCCGCGATGCCATCTATACCACCGATATTGAGGGGCTTGACATTGTGCCGAGCCATATCGACTTGGTGGGCGCGGAAATCGAGATGCTGAAAATAAAAGATCGCGAGAATATGGTTAGTAAGCTGTTGGCACCGATTCGCGATGACTATGATTTCATATTGATTGATTGCAGTCCTTCGTTAGGATTGATTACGGTGAATGCCCTGACTGCTGCCGATTCTGTCATTATTCCCGTGCAATGCGAATATTTCGCTTTGGAAGGCATCAGCAAGTTGTTGAATACCATTAAGATTATCAAGAGTAAACTCAACCCGAATCTCGAGATTGAGGGCTTCCTTCTCACCATGTACGACAGCAGACTCAGGTTGGCAAGGCAAATTTATGATGAGGTGAAGCGACATTTCCAAGAGTTGGTGTTCAAGACAGTCATTCAGCGCAACGTGAAACTATCAGAGAGTCCCAGCCACGGTTTACCGGTCATCCTTTACGACGCGGAATCAACGGGGGCAAAGAACCATCTCGCGCTCGCGAAAGAAATTATAGAGAAGAATAAAAAGAATTCGTTTTGAGAACAAACGAGTAATTTGAAATGTAGAAGAAGAACATGGCAGTTCATAAAAAATATAATCGAAGCACAAAAACCAATGCTCTTGGCAGAGGCTTAGATGCACTGATTTCCACCGATGCGGTCAGCACACAGGGCAGTTCAACCATCAGTGAGATAGCGTTAGACAGCATTGCGCCCAATCCTGACCAACCGCGAAGAGATTTTGATCCGGAGGCTTTGCAAGAATTGGCTGACAGCATCAAAGAGTTGGGCATCGTTCAGCCCATAACGCTTCGTCAGGTGACTGACAATAAGTTTCAGATTATTGCAGGAGAACGTCGTTGGAGAGCGTCGCAGCTTGCCGGCTTAACCGCCATCCCGGCTTACATTCGAACCATAAAGGACGAGAATGTCATGGAGCTTGCCCTCGTTGAGAACATCCAGCGCGAGGACTTGAATGCCATAGAAATTGCGCTTGCCTACGAACATCTGCTCGAAAAAAGTGGGATGACACAGGAAAAAGTGGCTGAACGTGTCAGCAAGAGCCGTGCTGCGGTGGCCAATTATCTGCGATTGCTGAAACTTCCGGCTCAGGTTCAAATGGCATTGCAAAAGAAAGATATAGACATGGGACATGCTCGTGCACTTCTTTCGCTTGATAGTCCGTCGTTGCAGCTGAAATTGTTCCGGGAAATACAAAAAAATGGTTACAGCGTGAGAAAGGTGGAGGAGCTTTGCCAACAGCTGAAGAGTGGCGCGGATATACAAACTGCCAAGAAAAAGATCGCGATAAAATCGAAATTGCCTGAAGAATTCAATATTCTCAAAAAGCGTCTCTCCGACTTCTTCGACACCAAAGTGCAGATGACGTGTAATGCCAACGGCAAAGGCAGAATCAGCATTCCATTCACTTCGGAAGAAGAGCTGGAACATATCATGGCAGTGATGGATAAAATTAAACGTTAGTTGAACGAAGAGGCAATAGATACGTGAAAAGTCTGTACAACATATCCCGCAGATGGATGTCGGTTGTCATGCTGATGTGCTTTTATATCCTTGGTATCACGGCACAAACACCGAGAAAGGATTCGCTGAAGATTATCTATCCGGAGGATTCGGTGGAAATCATGGAGGCGACTGAACCTCAATACGATGTAATGGATACTCGGCTGATGTCGTCAGATGATAAAACAAAGTTGGAAAAGACCATCGCAAAGGACAGAAAGAAGGTGTCTCGCGATTGGAAGCAGTGGCGACCCAATCCGAAACGTGCGCTATGGCTCGCTTTAGTATTGCCGGGCGCAGGACAAATTTATAATCGCAAGTACTGGAAGTTACCCATTTTCTACGGAGGTTTTGTGGGTTGCGTTTACGCCATGACATGGAACAACCAAATGTATCGCGACTATTCTCAAGCCTACATTGACATCATGGATAATGATCCCAACACGCAAAGCTATAACGACTTCCTGCATTTGGGGGCTACGGTGGACGAAAGCAATAAGGAGTATTATCAAGACGTGTTTAAAAAGCGAAAGGATATGTACCGTCGTTGGCGCGATTTGAGCATTTTCGCCACCATCGGAATTTATGCTCTGTCTGTTATCGATGCTTATGTGGATGCTTCATTGTCCGATTTTGATATTTCGGAAGACCTATCACTGCATATTGCCCCAACGATCATCAATGGCAACACTTCGACAGGACCGAATAATCCGTTTAAGAATACTGCCTTGGGGATTGGTTGCAGTCTTAGCTTTTAACATCACCTCTTCGATACAAACCATACGGTCTATAGAATGATTCTAAAGAAATACATATTTTCAGCTTTACTGTCAGCCTTGACATTCTCCGGACTGCAAGCCCAAAATCGGGTCGTAACCGACAACCATGGGAGGAAGATGGAAATATATATTCCCGAAGCCGAAGAGGAGAATAACGAAGTGGAGTATACCGACGCTAAGTTCTACGGCAGAGATTCCTATCAAAAGCCCGCTGAACAGCAGGGTAGGGAAGTGGAAACGGAATCTGATGCCATCGGAAGACAAATCAGACGCTTGTCAGGTTCAATCCCCATGTTGTACAATGACGAAGTGAAGCGACATATTGACAGATATCTGACTTATGGTCGCAGACAAACCAGCCAGTTGTTGGCACGCGCCCAGTATTACAATCATTTCTTCGAGGAAGCTCTTCGGTACTATGGGCTTCCGGCTGAATTGAAACATCTTCCCGTGATAGAGTCGGGGCTCAATCCGAATGCCATTTCACCCGTAGGAGCGGTAGGACTCTGGCAGTTCATGAGCGCGACGGGCAGGCAATACAATCTTTGTATCAATAATTATGTCGATGAACGACGCGACCCTATCAAGTCTTCTTATGCCGCCGCGCGTTTCCTTGGCGACCTTTATCGCGACTTTGGCGATTGGATGCTTGCGTTGGCTGCCTATAATTGTGGACCTGCACGAGTGAGAAGCGCGATAGAAAAAGCCGGAGGCGTCTGTGATTTTTGGAAAATTTACGATTATCTGCCCAAGGAGACGCGAGGATATGTGCCTGCTTTCATTGCTGCTAACTACGTAATGACGCATTTTGGGGATTATAATCTACAGCCACAGCCGATTGGCTTGCCCGAGATGCCGGGAAAAGTAATGATTACGCAAGACGTTTCATTCGCCAAACTCGCCAGTGTGTTGAACATGAGCGTTGAAGATCTTAAGATATTAAATCCACAATACAAACAAGGGATTGTAAAAACCATGAATGGTAATGCCACGCTGGTGCTGCCACCGGAAAAGGTAGCGCGTTTCAACGCTTACGCTTCGCCACTCTGCCGTAACAAGCAGCAGGCTGACAATGCACAAGCGGAGATGGCAGTTTGCAATTTCAACGTCCCGATGGCGGGTAATGCTGATTCAAGGCAACGCATCGCCAATTAGAAACAATCACCTTAATTATCGTGACAGGAGGATAATATGGACAAAGAGACTGAGAAAAACAACATTGAAGCTACTGCCGAAGAAAAAATGGTAGATGAAGCTTTCCAACACTTATTGGACACTTACCTTGCCTCTCCCCACCGTAAGAAAGTGGACATCATAACCAAGGCCTTTAATTTTGCGCGCCAAGCCCACAAGGGAGTTCGACGCTTGTCGGGCGAGCCTTATATCATGCATCCCATTGCCGTGGCACAAATTGCTTGCGAGGAGGTGGGACTCGGTTCCACCAGTATCTGTTCGGCCTTGCTCCACGATGTCGTGGAAGATACGGATTACACCGTGGAAGACATTCAAAATATCTTTGGTGTTAAGATTGCGCAGATTGTGGACGGACTTACCAAGATTTCCGGTGGAATTTTCGGAGAACAGGCATCCGCACAGGCTGAGAACTTCAAGAAGTTGCTGCTCACGATGAACGATGACATAAGAGTCATTCTCATAAAAATTTGCGACCGATTGCACAATATGCGCACGCTTGCTTCGCAACCTGCCAATAAGCAATATAAAATAGCGGGGGAAACGCTCTATATCTACGCGCCACTATCGAACCGACTTGGGCTGAACAAGATAAAAACGGAACTTGAAGACCTGAGTTTTCGCTACGAACATCCCGATGCCTACAAAGCAATTGAAGCGAAGATAGCCTCGACACAGGAAAAGCGCGAAACCTTATTCGATACCTTCACCTCTCCCATTCGTGCGGAACTCGACAAGATGGGACTAAAATATGAAATCAAAGCGCGCGTGAAAAGCCCTTATTCCATTTGGAACAAGATGCAAAACAAGCACGTTACCTTTGAGGAAATTTACGATATATTGGCAGTAAGAATCATCTACACACCCAAGAATCGGCAAGACGAGGTGAACGAGTGTTTTCAAATCTACGTTGCCATCAGCAAACTCTACAAGAGCCATCCCGATCGTTTGCGCGATTGGGTGAACCATCCGAAAGCCAATGGCTATCAGGCATTCCACGTTACGTTGATGTCGAAAAACGGACAATGGATAGAGGTGCAGATTCGCTCTGACAGGATGGACGAGATTGCCGAGCAAGGATTTGCAGCACATTGGAAATACAAGGAGGGTGAGAGCGAAATAAACGAAGAAGAAGGAGAATTGAACGATTGGCTGCACACCATCAAAGAGATTTTAGATGATCCGCAGCCCGATGCGATGGATTTCCTTGATGCCATTAAGCTCAATCTTTTTGCCTCCGAAATCTTCGTGTTCACCCCCAAGGGCGAAATCAAAATGTTGCCGGCCGGATGCACGGCACTTGATTTTGCGTTCCAAATTCATACTTTCCTCGGAAGTCATTGCATCGGGGCGAAAGTAAACCATAAACTGGTGCCCATCAGTCATAAGTTGCAGAGTGGCGACCAAGTGGAGATTCTTACCTCCAAGTCGCAGCGCGTGGAAGAATCGTGGGTGAATTTCGTTTCCACGGCAAAAGCAAAAAGCAAGGTGCTCGCCATATTGAGAAGAGAGAACCGCGAGATACAGAAAGTGGGAGAGGAGATTTTGGAGGAATGGCTCAAAGCTCACGATTTTGAGATGACAACCTCTGTGCTCGACAAACTTTGCAGTCTGCACGGCATGCAGAAACATGCCAATCTCTTTGCTGCCATTGGCGAAAAGAACATTCGACTTGGCGATTTGGATCTTGACGAGTTGCAAGGAAAACGGAAACCGGAATCAGAAGGCTATACAGCCAAATGGAGACGATATGTTCCGTTCCTGAAAAATCAGAACAAGAGGCTCGAAAGCGGATCCGATGACGAACTTGCAGCCAGCGTGAAAGATGGGTTGATAGTGGTTGATAAACGGTTGAACAAGAAAAAACCCATTTTCATTACCGATGACAACATCAAACGATATATCTTTCCGCACTGCTGTCATCCCATTCCGGGCGATGACGTGCTGGGCTATATCGACAACAAAGGACACATAGAAATTCACAAACGGTCTTGTTTGGTGGCATCGAAACTCAAAGCCAGCTTCGGTCCGCGCATATTGGATGCTAAATGGGATATGCACAAAAAGCTATTCTTCGATGCCACCATCGAAATTCAAGGGATTGACAGGAAAGGTGTTTTGCGCGAGGTGTCTGATGTCATCTCCGAGCAACTCGGTGTGAATATAAGAAAAATCGTACTCTCCAGCGATAGTGGCATCTTCCACGGAACTATCAGTCTCCGAGTTCACGATCGGGACGATGTGAGCTACATTGTGAAAAGTCTGAAAAGAATCAACGATATGCAGAACGTGCAGGAAATCATGTAATTATCAGCTATTCAATCCAAATCGATCGTTAGGATTTTTCGGTGTCGTATGGCAATGAGAAAATCTTTATCTTTTCCTAATGGTGTCCTAATCATCACGAAATTATATTATTACTGTCCGCTAAACATCCCACATTTTTTATGAATTAGGGCTGACACTTCTCACGAGGTATCAGCCCTTTTTGTTATCTTTGCTTTTGTTTCC
>QWCJ01000878.1_pt1 | contig 10221 bp, 7 predicted proteins | sample 1972501 | NCBI WGS metagenome assembly QWCJ01 (sample SAMN09866711, study PRJNA288562) | Human vaginal metagenome isolate term2_vaginal, whole genome shotgun... | isolation source: vagina | host: Homo sapiens | place: USA: California
TGGCGTCAGATACCACGGAAAGATTATCCTTTAAGTTGTTCGTCTACGGGCATTGCTTCTTGTAAGGCATGTCACCGAACTTATAATCTTAATACTGGTGGAAATATTGTTCAGGGAGAACCGGGGTATAAATTAACTCGATACCGAGCAACAACCACGGGTCCTCATGGAGTACTAAGCGTCAATTAAACATCTATTCAGAAACAACTGCTGATGATAGAAACTCATATTCACACACCATCCTGTAAAATTCAAGCCATAGAAGATGGGGATGAAGTGGGACTGCTTGAATTTGAAATACATGAAAACATTCTCACGATTACGCAAACCTATGCTTATCAAAAAGGACGAGGCATCGGGAAAATGTTGATGTCGACAGCGATTGCCTATGCACGGGAACATCGTTATAAGATTCTTCCCGTTTGTTCATTTGCACGCGCCATTCTACAAAAAAACGATGCCTACAAGAACTTATGGATAGATGAAGAACAGACGACTTGACTTCTTAACCTTGTCTTTGCACCACGACTCTTTCATTAAAGGCTGGTTATTTTGTGTCTTTCGTTGTTAAAGATAAGGTGTCACGGTGCTTTTCTGAATAACTCAGAGAGAGGGGTTTGTTAGCGATAAAAGCGTGAATCATCGGTGGTTTTGGCTTTCTGTATTAGGAAGAACGTTCCAACCCTTTTCGTCTATAAAGCCAAATTTCAACACTATTGATGATGTTTTGCCAAAGGATGTAACAGCCCGGACCAACCGATGCAATGGGGTTGAGGTAGGTGTAGGCAATCCAAATGGCAAATGCGGTGTTCTTTTGTCCAAGGGCTTGACCTGCATTGACCGTCGCATCGAAGCGGTGTCCAATCATTCTACCAGCTGCAAACTGTGTGATACATAGTACAAGCCCAAGCAAGCCAATAAGGACAAGGAAAGAAGTGGTTGTCTCAGCGTGTACAATGTTTTTCAATGTTGTGCCTGTAACAATCATCAACGAGCATCCCCAAAGGTAGTAAGACAGGTCTTTTATACCGATGACCCACCGATGAAATCGATGAAAATGGTGCTTTACGATGTAAGCCATGAACATCGGAACAACCAACACGATACACACCTCGTTTAATATTTTTAGGAAGGCACTAAGAAAGGTGATATGTTCGGAATGCTCTATCAGTGGGAAGCAAATGGGTATGAGTAATGCTGTGATGAAGTTAGAGAGAAAGGTATAAGTCGTCATCTCTTCCAAATTTCCACCTAACTTTTGTGTCACTACTGCCGCAGCCGCCGCACAGGGACCAATGATACAGGTGAGCAAGGCTTCCATGAGAATAAGAGCGTTGCCTGTTAGCTTGCATCCCAAGATAACAACCATGATGAGCAAAACAAAGACTACTTGGAAAACACCTACCCAAAAGTGCCATTTCACCGGTATTAGGCGTCTAAAATCTACCTTGCAGAAGGTGACAAACAGAATGAGGAACATGAAGAGAGGGAGGATAGCGTCCATGATAGGAGCAAAAAAAGTGGCTGCTCCGTCTAACGGAGGAATGAAGGCAAACACACTGTAAGTCGTCATACCAATTGCCATGGAGATGGGTAGCGTCCAGTTCTTGATAAATCTAATAATGCTCATACTTCTTTTATTTGACGGTGCAATATTCGCAAAAAATATTGAGACTGACAAATCTTTGCCCTTTTCGTTTAAGGCTGGTTCTATAAATTAGCTTTGTTAGATTTTGAGCTTATTTTTGAGGTCAAAATGCAAGAGAGTGAAGGAGTGTAGCGAGCTACACGACTAAAGTGAGCATCCCATGAAAGGGGATGTTTTCAAACTAAAAACTCATGATTACAACCTATGAAATTCGGAAAATTTTATCTTAAGACTCAACTGCTGGCTCTTGTGTTGGCTGGCTTCAGTATGTCTGTCTCGGCAGCGCAAGACTCTTTCACCCAGTTTGTCAATCCATACATCGGTACAGGTGGGCATGGACATGTGTTCCTTGGTGCCAACGTGCCGTTTGGTGCAGTGCAGTTGGGACCAACACAGATCACACGTGGGTGGGATTGGTGTTCTGGCTATCATTATAGCGATTCACTCATTATCGGCTTTGGACACATGCACCTTAGTGGTACTGGCATTGGCGACTTGGGCGATATTGCCTTTCTACCAACGTTCGATGCAAAGACTTATACCGAGCGATTCTCGCACGATGCCGAATATGTGCGCCCGGGTTATTATACCGTTCGACTGGCAGACAGCAAAATCTTGGTAGAGTTAACGGCTACCCAGCGAGCAGGAATGCATCGGTACACCTATCCATTGAGTAGCAAACAGCCCTTGTTAAAACTGAACTTGAAACAGGGTATCGGTTGGGATAAGATGACAAAGTGCCAACTCACACAGGAAAATCCAACCACTGTAAGTGGCTATCGCTTATCAGAAGGCTGGGCAAAAGATCAGCGAGTGTACTTCGTGGCAGAGTTCTCACGTGCCGTGAAGTTGCAAGAGATGCAAGCTGACAGCGTGGGTGTATTTTCCTTTGATGACGCCACAAAACCTTTGTTGGTGAGGGTGGCTATCTCTGCGGTGAGCGTGGATAATGCAAAAGCCAATCTGAGAGCAGAAATAAAGGACTGGAATTTTGACCGAGTGGCACAGGAAGCTGATGCTGCATGGAACGATGAATTGGGGAAAATTAAGATTGAAACGCCGAATTTAGATGACAAGACGATATTCTACACAGGCTTATACCACACCATGATAGCACCTTCTGTCTTCTCAGATGTGAATGGACAATATCGTGGAAGTGATGGGAAGATTTATCAGGGTGATTTTGTTAATTATACGACCCTTTCACTTTGGGACACTTATCGGGCTGCTCATCCTTTGATGACGATTATTCATCCAGAAAAGCAACGTGACATTGCACAGACTTTTTTACATATCTTCCAGCAGCAAGGAAAACTTCCAGTTTGGCATCTTGTAGGCAATGAAACCGACTGTATGGTGGGAAATCCAGGCATTCCAGTGCTTGCCGACATCGTTCTCAAAGGCTTTGATGTAGACAAGAAAGCCGCTTATCAGGCGATGCGAACCTCTTCGTTGCTTGATGAGCGTTCGTTAGACAACCTCAAAAAGTTTGGTTACATTCCTTGGAATCGCGATTCTACCTTTGAAACTGTGGCAAAAGGTCTGGAATATACTTTGGCAGATGCCTGTGTTGCTAAGGTTGCCAAGTTGTTGGGAGAGAAAAAAGACTATCAATATTTCTTCAATCGCAGCAAGTCGTACAAATATTATTTCGACAAGAAAACAGGTTTTATGCGAGGTGTCGACAACGGAAAGTTCCGTGAACCATTCAATCCCTTCCATTCTTCACACCGTAATGACGATTATACCGAGGGAAACGCCTGGCAATATACATGGCTTGTACCTCATGACGTACCTGGACTGATTAAACTTTTTGGTGGGAAACGCCCGTTTGTCACTAAGCTTGATTCGCTGTTCACTATCTCTGGAGATTTGGGAGAGAACGCTTCTCCGGATATTTCGGGTCTGATCGGACAGTATGCACATGGCAATGAACCAAGCCACCACATCTTATATATGTACAACTATGTGGGGCAGCATGATAAAACGGCAGAGAAAGTACGTGAGGTGCTGACGACTATGTACCACAATGATTTCGACGGACTGAGTGGAAATGAAGATGTGGGACAGATGTCCGCATGGTACATCCTCTCTTCTTTGGGTATCTATCAAGTAGAGCCTGCAGGTGGACGATACATGTTCGGTTCGCCTTTGTTTGACAAAGCAGTCGTGAATGTCGGTCAAGGCAAAACCTTCACTATCATTGCGCATAACAACAGTGCAAAAAACGTGTATGTCCAGCAAATCAAGTTAAACGGACGTCCGTACAAAAAGTTGTATATTGATTACAAAGACATTGTCTCTGGTGGTACGCTTGAGTTCTTCATGACAGACAAGCGACCATAAGGTTCTTAAAGAGATTACGATTATTACATCAACGAGTGTCCCTTTTCAGAAAAGAGGCACTCGTTTTTTTGGCTGTTCGTCATTCCTTTGTATCCTTATCCTTCGCGGTAAAACGATTCATGACTTATAGGGGGAGAAGTTAAATAGCGAATGTAATAAGCAACACGGATTGCATATTTAAGCAAAAGATGAACGCAAGTTTTCGACAAATGCTACAAATGTGTTAAACTTGATTTGTCTGAACTTGCGTTGTTTACTTGGTTGATAGAATCAACTTCAACAGTGCTGTTTGGATGTCATGATTTTTAATACCATTTCATCGGTGATGTTCATGGCGTCTTTACCGATGCTGGTGAGGTTACGGATGGAGCGATCTACATCCTCATCAATGATGCCTTCGGCTGAGGTGACGTGCTTGTTCTCCATGGATAGCAATGCCGAGAGTACTGCTGTGCTGACGCCAGAGCTGATTTTTAATGAGCAACTGGGTTTTGCTCCGTCGCAAATGATGCCTGTTAGGTTGGCAATCATGTTCTTAATGGAATAACAGATATGCGCATAGTCGCCCCCCATTAAATAGGTGATACCACAACTCGAACCGATGCTTGCAACCACGCAGCCACAAAGGGCTGACAACTTGCCGAGGCTTTGCTTGATGTAGATAACGGTAAGATGACTTAACGTGAGTGCACGTATCAGTTCTTCTTCAGTATTTTCGTTTTCACTTGCGTACACTACAACGGGATTTGTGGCACAGATTCCTTGGTTGCCAGAGCCGCTATTGCTCATTACTGGTATCATAGCGCCACCCATTCGTGCATCACATGCCGAGGCAGTCTTGGATATGATGTGTGAGTAAATGCTATTGCCAAAGATGCCACGGCTTAGCGGTCGTTCCATAGTCTTGCCCAAACAGTGGCCATAATTCCCCTTTAAGGATTGTTCCGCCGCTTCCATATTGTATTCTTTGGTTTTCAACAGAAAGGCGATTTCTTGTAATGGGGTAGTGGTTGCGAACTCGTAGACCATTCTAAAGTCCAGTTGTATATCATCTCCTTGTGCTTCAGAACTTGAAGAATGTGCTTGTTGAAGTAAGGGACGGTTGTTTTGCTCTAAGTAAATGAATTGGGTGTGACTTCCTGCAATGACGGCTGTGGCATGGTTCTCACCAGCCTCGCAGATCACTTCAATGTAAAGCTTCTCGGTAATGTCCTGTTTCAGTTGTATGGAGATTCTATTCTCTTTGACATATTTTTTTCCTTCATCCAGCGTTTCAGGAGTTAGGTCTTTAATCACTTCCAATTGATACTCCGACTTACCAACAATGGCACCTAAGGCAATTGCGATGGGAAGTCCTATCATGCCTGTGCCAGGAATGCCTACTCCCATGGCATTTTTCAAAATGTTTGGACTTAGCAGAGCCGTAATCTTCTCGGGTTGACACCCTAATAATTCTGTTGCCTTTGCCGTGCAAAGTGCCACAGCCATAGGTTCTGTGCATCCAACGGCAGGGACAACTTCTTGCTGAATGAGTTGGATAATTTGTTCTCTGGTGTTTTCTTCGAGCATTTCTTTATAGGTTCTAAAAAAAGATATGTGTTTTGTAGGTAATGCGTGTGTATCGGTTTGGTTAGGCGGAGGATAGACTGTTTTTCAATGTTACATTGACGAACATTCAAAAAACAATCTATCCTGTCCTATAAAGGTAGAAATCTTAGTCTTGTTTCTGATACTGCTCCAACCCCTTATGCAAGAAGTCAAGATAAGCAGAAACGTCTTCCTTATAACTATAAGAGCCAGCTAAAGGTTTCCCGTTGTTGTCAAGAGGAACATAGAAAGGCTGGGTATTAGCCCCAAACTTATTGCTTTGCAGGTAGCTCCACTTGTCTCCAATGGTGCGCAAAGTGCGTTTCTTTCCGTTATCAATAACCTCTATTTGCTCTTTGAGTGGTGTTTTGTCGTCCACGAACAAAGAGATGAGCACGTAATCTTTGGTGAGAATTTCGGCTACAGATGGGTCTGTCCACACCGCAGCTTCCATCTTACGGCAGTTGACACAGCCAAATCCAGTGAAATCTACAAAAGCAGGCTTCCCTTGTGCTTTAGCAGCTGCCATGCCTTCTTCGTAGTTGGTATAGGCAGGATGCACCTCTTTTTGATTCAGGTTGAAATCCTGTGTGTTGATAGGTGGTGCAAAAGCACTAACAGCCTTTACAGGTGCGCCCCAAAGTCCTGGCACCATATAAACTGTAAATGCCAAGGAAATCATGCCAAGCATGATACAAGCTACCGGCATAGGCTTGTCTTGACCGCCAATCATGTCGCTTTGGAACTTGAGTTTACCAATGAGATAGAGTCCCATCATACCAAAGATGACAATCCATAGCGAGAGGAAGACCTCACGATCAAGAATGTGCCAGCCGTACGCCAAATCGGCAACGGAGAGGAATTTGAGCGCAAAAGCCAATTCAATGAATCCCAGTGTTACCTTGATGATATTCATCCAAGAGCCTGACTTAGGTGCTTGTTTGAGCCAAGAGGGGAACAGTGCGAACAATGTAAAGGGGAGAGCGAGTGCCAAGGCAAAGCCAAACATGCCAATGGCAGGGCCAATCCAGTTGCCTGAGGTTGCCGTTTGTACTAATAAGAAGCCTACGATAGGAGCTGTACAGGAGAAAGATACCAATACAAGAGTGAATGCCATTAGGAAAATAGACAGCAGACCAGTTGTCGAGGAAGCTTTGCTATCCATCTTGTTTCCCCAAGATTCAGGTAATCGCAGTTCGAACCATCCAAAGAAAGACAACGCAAACACCACTAAAAGGAGGAAGAAGAAAATATTGAAAACAGCACTGGTGGCTAATTCGTTTAGCTTATGTGGGTCGGAAAGTGCGGTGACTATCAATCCTAATGATAGGAATATCACAATAATGGCTAATCCATAAGTAATGGCATCGCGCATTCCTTTAGCTCTATCCTTATTACGCTTGAGGAAGAAACTAACGGTCATGGGGATGATAGGCCATACACAAGGTGTGAAAAGAGCCAGCAGTCCACCCGCAAATCCCATGATGAAGAGATACCAAATAGAACTATTCTTTTCTGAACGACCATCTTGTGCTTGCAGTTCTTGGATGACAGGCTGCCATAAATCGGTGCCAACGGCAGTTGCAGAAGAGTCTACAGCAGCTTCTTTGACAGAGTCCTGAGGTAGGACTTGTATGGTATCCGTAGCAGGAAGTGATGTCTCTTGCTCTTCTGTAGCTACCTTTTTTTCTTCTTGAGGGGTTGCAGCCTTTGCGTCAAATTTAGGTGCTGTCCCCGACTTCTTAAAAGATACTTCTTGTGGAGGCATGCAAGTGGCGTCGTTGCAGGCACCGAATTCCAAATAAACATCCAAGTTGTATTTGGGTTTGGTGAATTTCACTTTCTGTACAAACTGCGCATTATTTTCAAAATAACGTAGCTTCATGTTAAAGAGGTTATCCATCTTGGAGATTTCATTGCCTCGTGCCATTAGTTTTCCCACCTTCTCTACGCCATCCATCTTGTTTACGTGAATAGTGGCTTCGATAGGACCACTTGCGCCTAAGTTGGTAGAATAGACGTGCCATCCTTTGTCAATCTTGAGGCTAAATATAATTTCGCCTTCTGCAGAATTATTCGTTTTAAGTTGAGCCGATGACTGTATGGGATCTACCATCTGCGCATTGGCAAACAAAGCAATGAATAACAGCATTGCCAGTGTTAATCTCTTCTTCATTTGATATTCGTTTTATTTTATTATAGAATAGTCATTTATTATTGATGTAGCGTAACGTTTTGTGTTCATGCTTCGCTTCTTTGTGCAACCATGATGGCACATTTTTCAAGTATTTTGAGTACAGTCTTTCGTATCTAAAAAGACATTGGTGCAAAAATATATAATTATAGCGAAATAGACAAATGTATATTTGTAAAAAAGAGAAGGTTGGTGTACTCATTTTGAAATTGAAGAAATAAAATATTAAAAATGTGTGAAAATCTTTGTGACTTACAAGATTATATGCTACCTTTGCAAACTGTAAAAAATGCGGCAATAGCTCAGTTGGTAGAGCACAACCTTGCCAAGGTTGGGGTCGCGAGTTCAAGTCTCGTTTGCCGCTCTTTTTTTTTACACTTTTGGAAAGTCATCATCTTTGTTAGTCATATCTAAGAAAGTGACTCCTTTCGTTGACAAGCAATAGAAGATGACGATATGAATGATTTGCCGCAATGGTGGAATTGGTAGACACGAGGGACTTAAAATCCCTTGGCCAGTAATGGCTGTGCGGGTTCGAGTCCCGCTCGCGGCACACTTTCAAGAAAAATATTATTACTATTTATTACTATGTGCAAAAATCTCATCTTTACTTTATCTGTATGTGCAGCTTTCGCATTCAGTTCATGTTCAAAAATGGGTCCGCTGTCGGCTAACAATTTTACAGTTACTCCCAACCCTTTAGAAACAAAAGGCGGTCAAGTACCAGCTACCATTAATGGAGCGTTCCCTGAAAAATATATGAAGAAAAATGCAGTAGTAACGGTTGTTCCTGAATTAAGATATGGCAATGGACAGGTTGCAAAAGGAGCTGCTACCACGTTCCAGGGAGAAAAAGTTTTGGGCAATGACCAGATGATTTCCTATCGCTTAGGGGGTCGTTACACCATGAAGACAGCTTTCGATTTTGTTCCAGCCATGCAACAAAGTGAGATGTATTTAACTTTCATGGCTAAAAGAGGAAATAAGACAGTGAATATCCCTGCTGTGAAAGTGGCTACTGGTGTCATTGCAACCTCTGAACTGTACAAACAGCTTTTGCTGAGTGATGGCGGATGCTTGGCACCTGATAGTTTTCAACGGGTGAATGCCAAGAAACAAGAGGCTAATATTAAGTTCTTGGTTAACCAAGCCAATCTGCGAAGAAGTGAATTGAAAAACAACTCTGTACAAGAGTTTGTGGCTATGCTCAAACGTATCAATGCAGACCGCGAGAAACTGAATATTCGTAATGTAGAAGTTCAGGCTTATGCGTCTCCAGAAGGTGGGTATAGTTTTAATGATAAACTTGCCAATAAACGCCAAAACACATCAGAGTCTTACGTGAAGACTCAACTCAAACAAACGGGAGTTGCTACAGGTGTTGATGCGCATTATACGGCTCAAGACTGGGACGGCTTCCAGAAATTGGTGCAAGCCAGCAATATTCAAGACAAGGATGTTATCTTGCGTGTGCTGTCAATGTACAAAGATCCCGAGCAGAGAGAACAGCAAATTCGCAATATGAGTCAGGCTTTCCGCGAATTGGCAGATGGTATTCTTCCCGAATTGCGTCGTTCACGCTTAATCATCAATTATGAAACAATTGGTAGAAGTGACGATCAAATTAAAGAGCAATATGCGGCAGATGCAACGAAGTTGAGTGCCGATGAAATGCTATATTATGCTTCGTTGGTAGACAATCAAGTAGAAAAAGAAGAAATCTATAAGCGGACAGCTTCTTACTATGACAAAGATTATCGCGCTTTCAATAACTTGGCTACGATGGCTTTTATGAAAGGCGATGAAATGGGTGCAACTCGCTATCTCGAGCAGGCATTGCGTATCAACCCACAAGCATCAGAGGCTTTGGCAAACTTGGGTATTTTAGAGTTGCAAAATGGCAACCTCAAAGAGGCAGAGACGGATATTGCGAAGGCATTAGGAGATCAGAACATCAATGTAGCTATCGGTAGTCTCAATTTGGCGAAAGGTAATTACGCTCAAGCAGAAAAAGATTTCGAAGGCATTATCAGCAATAGTGCTGCTTTGGCACAGTTGATGAATAAGAACTATGCCGCAGCTGCTGCAACATTGGACAAAGTGAAGAATCCCAATGCTATGACCGATTATTTGCATGCCATTGTAGCAGCTCGTCGAGGCAATAAGTTTGCTGCCGACTCTTATTTGAAAGAAGCGCTAAAGAAAAATCCTGCATTGAAAACATACGCTGATCAAGATCTTGAATTGTCTATCTTGAAATAAGACTTATTTTTGCAATGAAGCATATTGCATACCTTATTTTGCTCACGCTGGTTTGTGTGTCGTGTGGAACAGATAGCCACCATTTTAAGCTTGATGGACAGCTTTTACACATGAACCAGGGTGAGTTTTACGTTTATAGTCCCGATGGCATCATAGATGGCTTGGACACCATTAAGGTTCAAGG
>QWCJ01000727.1_pt1 | contig 10207 bp, 6 predicted proteins | sample 1972501 | NCBI WGS metagenome assembly QWCJ01 (sample SAMN09866711, study PRJNA288562) | Human vaginal metagenome isolate term2_vaginal, whole genome shotgun... | isolation source: vagina | host: Homo sapiens | place: USA: California
AGGATATTATGTAGATACAGTGGGAAGAAATGAAAAGAAAATAAAAGAATATATACAAAATCAATTAAGAGAAGATTATTACACTGACCAAATAAGTATCAAGGAATATTATGACCCGTTTACGGGAGAGTCAGTAAATAAGAACAAATAAAAAAACCGCTTAAGCAGTAGTTGGGATAGTGGTGCATGTGACAGAATACTCGACAGCCCTAATAGGGGCGTGCCGGTATTCGCGCCTTATAGGCGCTGTGCAAACTACCAGCTAAGCTGGTAGTTTTGATTTCCTATTTGCTTAGTCTTTTATAATTTTTTTGCTATTACTATAGGTCATAAAAATATAAAGTGTAAATAACGCTATTTGTATAATTAAAACCACTGGATTGACTTGAATTGTAAAATTAAGAAAAGTTTCAAAGAAACTAATAATTTTTTTCCCAACTAATATTCCTCCTGGTATTGCTAAAATACAAGGAATCGAAAAATATATAAGTATTTCTTTGAGCAATAACTTTGATATTTTTTCATATTTCATTCCTAATGAATTAAGTATTTTGGAATCTTTTTTAAAACTAATTGCAGTTGTTGTAATTTGAATTGATAGTATACATAAAGAAATCAATGTAAATATTACACCTGTAAACATCGTTAAGAATACTATAGCACCCATAGAGCCACTAAATATATCTCTAAGTCTGTCTCTTGTTTGATATTTATAATCAAATTGTAATCCAGAATCATTTGTCCATGAATGATCCATTATATATTCATTAATCATTCGTGTTAACTTACGCTCATCAACACCTTTTTTATAGATAGCATTTAATACATTATCATGTTTTTCTAAACTATCAGTTATACTATCATGTACAATTAAAGTCCCTCTGTCATTATTCCCTACACTAGTCATAATTATTGTATTGTCTGTTGGACTTTGAAATTTAGGTTGTAATTCTGAATTTCCTATGTTTAAGGATCTTCCTTGTTCTAAAAAATTATTTATATAAGATAGAGTTCCTTTATAGTTGCAATTTATGATATATTGATTTTTATCTAAATTTATTTTTTCTTCGCCTTGCATTTCCAAAATTTTATTAAACTCTGATATATTTATTACTGAAACTGATTGGTTTTCTAGACCATTATCTATCTGCCATAAATTTTTATCCTCAATCCCTAAATCTTTATACTTTATTGTTGATTTATAAGTGTAAAAATCTACGGAATTAGAAAATAAGGCATTGGTATCTATACCCCTATCATTCAATTCTTTTAAAAATTGCCCCTTATTTAAAGGCTTATTAGCTATAATTGTTAAATTATATGGACTTGAATTGCTAATTTCTTTGTTCATTGAAATATATGAGCTTCCTCCAATTAATACTATTGAAAAAGATAGTGTTAAAAAGATGGACATCACTGCAATAGTAATGGAGTTCTTATTTGACTCAGTAGATAACTCTCTAAATAAAACTGTGTTAGATGATTTATAATATAATTTTGGAATTCGTTTAATCAATCGAATCAACATATTCCCAAATGTATAGTAAAAAATCAAAATACCAATAACAGAAATTATTAATATAATGTAGCCTAAACTTTTTAACGATGATATATCCTGCAAACTGTTAATTAAATAGGTTGATACTGATAAGCAAATAATAGATATAACCATACCAATAATCTGGGATATGCTATTCAATTTTATTTCATTACCATTTGCATCTTCTTCCTTTAAAAGCGAAATAATGCTAACTCTATTAATTTTTATTTTATTAAAAATAGATGAAATTATCACAATTATAAAAAAACATATTACCGTTATAAATATTGCCTTAGAACTTACATAAAAATAGTTAACCTTACTACTCAATGCAAATATACTAATAAGAATTTTTGTTAAAAACAAGGAAATAATCCACCCAATAATAAAACCTAAAATAAGTGAGCCTGAATTTACTATTATACTTTCAAAAAATAAAATTTTTCCTATTTTTTTATTTTTCATACCTAAAGATGAGTATAAACCTAATTCCTTACTTCTTCTTTTAAGAACAAATTGAGTAGAGTATAACACTAAAAATATAAACGCTACTGCTGCAAATATTGATAACACTCCCATAAACTGTTCCATAAATCTTGATAATATTTGTTTTGTATCTCCAGCCTCATTTAAGACTGGATTACTAACCACAGTATTAAATGAATATAATAAACTATAAATTATCGTTAGCGTTGCAAAATATATAGAATAGGTTTGGAGATTTCTTTTTACATTTCTAAAAACTAATTTAGCTAACATTTACCTCACCTCTTGATCTATATATTTTTGTTTCTCTATTATTTTTTCTAAAAACTTTGAATCATCATCTTCATCTTGTCTTATTAGTTGATCTATTATCCTACCATCTGATAGAAATATGACCTTTGATGAATATTTTGCTGCTAAAGGATCATGTGTAACCATTAAGATTGATAATTTTATCTCTTTATTTAATTCACGTAACAAGTGCATTAACTTATCTGAATTTGATGAATCTAAAGCACCTGTAGGCTCATCTGCAATTAAAATATTCGTTGAATTAATGATTGCTCTAGCTGTTGCAACCCTTTGTTGCTGTCCACCTGATAATTGATTTGGAAATTTAGACTTTAATTCTTTTATTGATAGTCTACTCATTATGTCATCAATTCTTTTTTGATTATCTTTTATATTTTTTTTTGATATTTGCAATGGTAAAATTATATTCTCATATACAGTTAAGTTTGTTATTAAATTATAACTTTGAAATATGAATGATATATTTTTTGCTCTGTATTCTGCTAATTGGTCTGAATCCAAATTTATCAAACTTTTCCCATTAATTAGAATATCTCCTGAAGTAGGTTTATCAATACTTGATATACAGTTAAGAAGAGTAGTTTTTCCTGAGCCACTACTTCCCATAACAGATACAAACTCTCCTTCGTTGAACTGTAAAGATATTCTATCTAATGCTTTTACTTTATTTTCATGTTCTCCATAAACCTTTGTAACATCTTTAATATCTAATAACATTTTTTTCTCCTTTAATAGATTCATACATTTTTTTGTAAATTCCACCATTTCTGTTCATTAATTGGTCATGTTTTCCAAATTCTCGAACTTCCCCTTCATCAAATACATAAATACAATCTGAATCTATAATTGTTGATAATCTATGTGCAATTACAATTATTGTAATCTTATTTTTTTTAAATTCGTCCATAATTTTTTTCTCATTAATATTGTCCAAATAACTAGTAGCTTCATCAAGTAAAATCACTTTTGGTTTTTTCAATAACGCTCTTGCCAAAACAATTCTTTGCCTCTGTCCACCCGATAAATTCATTCCCATCTCAGAAACTAGAGTATTATACTTCATTGGCATATTCATTATTTCATCATGTATATTAGTTAATTTACAAGCTTCTATTACATCTTCCATAGTAAACTGTAGTCCGTTAACAATATTTTCTTTGATTGTCTTGTTGAATAATGTCATATCTTGTGGAACAATTCCTATCTGTTTTCTAATATACTGAAGATTTATATCATTCTCTGATATTCCATCATACATGATTTCTCCTGTAGATGGCTGATATAATCCAACTAATAATTTTGAAATAGTTGATTTTCCAGAACCTGATGTTCCCACTATTGCAATTTTTTTGCCTGCCTCTACTTCCATATTTATATTTTTTAAAATTTCCTGTCCATTTTTCACATATGAAAAAGATACATTTGACAAAGTTATATTCCCAGTTAAATCGTGATTAACATAACCAATTTTTTCATCTTCTTCAGCTAATATATCATTTATTCTTAAAATAAAAACTTTGCTATTAATTATGCTAACGATAGTATTAAAAACACTATCAGTCTTGCTGAAAAATATTCCACTAAATGAGTAAATTGCAATAACCATTCCAATTGTCATTTTACCTTCACTGAATTTAACAATTGTAGCAACCAACACAATAAACGGAGATATAAATGTTATTGTCTGTAATAATGAATTAATATAATTTGAAAATTTTTCAGACTTTATATACCTATATATATATTTATTAAACTGATCTTCCCATTGTTTATAAATATCATCTTCAAACCCTTCCATTTTAATGCCCATCATTGAGTATATAGTTTCCATTTGCTTATTTTGAACTAAATTTTGTTGGATTGAAACCATAATATTGTTTTGTTCTAACTTTTGCTTCGAAATAAATAAAACAAATAAATTTAATGTAAATAGTATAATTGAAACAAGAAATATTGATATATCATAATAAATTAAATATCCAGATATACACAATAACATTCCTATATCTAAAAATCCCATAATTACTTTATTAGCAAATAATTCACGTATCCTTGGTAAACCATTTAAAGAATAAATGATATCGCCTTTACTTCTATTTGAATAAAACTTATATGGTAATTTAAATAACTTTGATATGGTTGATACATTCAGATGATTATCTATTGATGCTCTAAGTCTTATTGCACTATTATTTTGAAGAATTAATATTAAATAATATGATATTGCTAATATAAGCACAATACTAACTAATTCTTTTAAATTATATATTTCTCTCTTATCTTGTAGTGTATTTATAATATCTTTTATTGCAATCGGTAAAATAAATGTTACAAGATACATCAGTGAAGTAAAAAACAACAATAACAAAAAGTGTTTCTTATGAGAATATAAAATATTTTTCATAAATGAATAATCAATTTTAACTCTTCTCTTCTCAACTTGCTCTGTACTCCTCACAGAAATTAAATATCCAGAAAATCCCCCCATAAATTCATCGTAAGTATAACTTATTCTACCTATCTCAGGATCAACAACTAAAATATTTTTTTTATTTATGCTCTCTATTACAATGAAATGTTTACTTTTCCATAGTGCTATACTTTTTGATTTAATAAATTTTACATTTTCTGTTTTATTAGGTATCTTATATGCTTTTACATTGAATTTCATTCCCTCTAAAAGCTCTATTAGTTGTATAAAGCTACTTCCATCTCTTCCTGTTTCAATTTCTCTTCTTAATTCTCTAACTGTGACTTCGTGCTTGTAATAACTTGCTAACATTGCCACACAGCACAAACCACATTCGGTTTTTTGATGTTGTTCTATAAATGGTATTTTATATTTTGTTTTCATTATTTACGCTCAGCTTTTCTAAACATAATATTCTATTTATAATTTCAATTCCATTACTTATATAGTAGGTAAGTATTGATAATTCTCCAGTCATAAGACCCCAGTCATCATAATTATACTTATCTTTTATAGAAAATAGTTTTTTTACAGCATTGTTTATTATTTTATTATCATCTACTTCAATATTAGAAATATTTTTTAATATCGCTAAATTGCCTATATCTCCATGACAAATTGAATAATCTTCTCCAAATCCATTTACTAAAATGTCTTTTTCAATTTCTATTGGAATATGATATTCTGGATCTAAATATGCATTCTTTAAAAGAATTCCAAAAATACCATTACACCAAGAATAATATTTTGCATTTTCTCTTATTTCATATTTATTATTTACAACTTTTTCCAACTCTTGCATGTCTCTAATTATGTTATTAATTTCAATTTTATCATCCTCATTAACATTAAAGTGTTTTATATACCTGTAAAGCTGAACTATTATCCCTGCATTTCCATGTGCATAACCTATGTCTGTATTATTAATATCTTTAATTTTTAAATTATTTATGACTTTAATTGCTAAAATATGTGATATAGACTCTATTTCTTTATTATCTTTAAAAATATCATTTATCGTAATCAATACTCCTAAAATTCCAGCATATCCCGATATTATATCATTATTCAAATTTTTTAATCTATCTTGATCATTAATGTCATGTAACTCTCTTTTTATAATCTCAACAATTTTATCTTCAAGTCCAAGTTTCATATCATAAATATTAGCTAACGAATATAATATTCCAAAAATTCCATCAAACGCTCCCATTTTTTTAGAATTTAAAAATTTATAGTTGGATAAAGTATAATTAATTATCTTATCTATATCTGAAATCTGAGTTTTATTACTTAATGCTAAAATTAATGCAACTCCAATGCTTCCCTGATATAATGAAAAATCTATAGGTATTATATTGTAAAGCCCTTGCCCCATACATACCAATGCTTGCCATCCTAATTCATTCTTATATTTTATTGCATTATCCATTAAACGATTTGTAACAAGTTTTTCTATATTTATAGAATTGAAATCAAATGATGTTTCTTTCATCCCCATAGTCATTCCACTGCCAATGAATGACATGTTTATAATTTTAAGTTGATTATTAAGATCTTCTTGATCTAATTTTTCAATTTTTTCTAACAAGGTATTAATCAAAGAGCTATTGACATCCCTTCCAACAACATTATCATTTTCAGCATAAATCAATCCATTATTGCAACCTAAATAAAATATTGGAATATCGTTGTTTAAAAGTGCTGATAACTCATATTTAGCCATAGTTAATTCTTCTTTGTCTGATAAATTAATTGTTGTATATAATCGTAAAAAGTAAATGTATCTATCTACCTCATTTTTCAATAAATCAGGATGTCTACTTGTTTCTAAAAGTTGAGAGTATGTATTAGTATTTCTATAAATATATCTTGCTTTTTCTTTGTTAAATAATTCTTTAATTTTAGCCTCAAATTCTTTTCTTATGTTTAGGATAAATTTATAAAATTCAGTAAATCCGTATATTACATCATCTAAATATTCTTCACATGAAATATGAATATTTTTTAACATTGGTGAACTTGGAACACTTGTTATATCTTTGAATTTACTTATTATTTTTATTTTATCCGATTTTTTATTTATTATCTCTTGTGTTTTAAAAGGTGATTTTCTTTCTTTACCAGAGTTCAAAGTCCCAACTTCCATAGATAAATTATTTTTAGATGAATACATGGAAAAAGGCAATACTCCTGTTCCATAAACTGACTTATATATATTAGAATATATATATTCCGTACAATTTTCATACTCCATTTTTGTGTCTATTTGATGTAAAATCGTTTCATTATCAATTAAGTAAGGCTTTTCTCTTGATGTAATTATATTTTCTCCATGAAAATCTTTAGACTGAAGTATATATAACAACGCTAATAGATAACCAATGTTTTTAAAATAACCCTTTATTTCTGAATCTTCTTCACAAGATTCTTCACAAATAAAGCTGGCATATCCATGGTCTTTTTTATCTATTGTTTTTGGAGTATATATATTTATGCTATAGTTACTTTTTTCAGAAATAAAATTACCTAACTCCTCAAGTCTACAATCAATTCCCATATTTCTCGGTTTATAAATTACTTTCTTATTATTATCAAAATTCAATACACAAACAAATTTTCCGTTATTATGAGTATCTCCAAGACTAAAATTAATGTTTTTCAATTCTAAACTTTCTATGTCAAAGAATGTATTTGAGAGTTCTTCATTTTCATTATTAACATTACAACATATTTCTATTATAAAGTCTGTTACTTGTTTCATTCTTAAATTTATTAATTCAAATAATTGAGGATATTTATTAAAGAATGTTTTTACATAATTTTTATCATTACACATACTATTGCAAAAATAAAAATATCTATCTTCACTTGTTTCTCCTACCAATTCTTTTTTCTGTCTAAGGATATTTATTTCTTGAACAACACACCTATAAGATAAATTTAATGATTCCTGAATACAGTATTTATCAACTTCGTGAATTAAGTTTTCAAATGCAATAAATTTAAGATTTCCTATATTTTCAATAAGATTGCGTCTATATTTTAAGTAAATTGGAGTATACAAATTATACCAATCACATATTTCGTTTAATTCTAAAATTTCTTCATTCTCATAATTAAAATCAACTACCTTATTCTGTAATCCATCTCTTTTTTTCAAATAATAGTCTAAACTATAACCAGTTGTTTGACTTAAAAATTTATCTAATTCGTCCTTATTTTGCACTGTTCCAATTATATTAATCCATTCATTAACTACTTCATTCATATATATCCTCCTAGTATTATCTATCTTTATTTTAATCTTTTATTGATCTATAAACAATGAGTAATAAAAGCATAAAACTCCCTTAAATAATAAACTGACCCCCAAAGTTGGATTAATAAATCAACTTTGGGGGTCAGTTTTTTCTATTTATCATAATTTACAAGCTTTACTTTTCTCCTTTTATGTCCACTTTAGCAATATCATATCGTCTGTTTCATCTATGGTTAGCGCTAACTCTTTTATAAAATCACTTTCTACTCCGTCATAATAGAGTTTGCCCTCATCTTTTAGGCTTAGTAATAAACGTTTGAGGTAGATTATCGTGTAGGTATCTCCTCCCGATATTCTTCTTTTAATTTTATCCAATAATATCTTTTGTTTGTTGCCATATCTACTCCTTTCTTGATTTCCGATTTTCGGAATTCTGAACTTCTGCTTTTCGGAAGTCTTGTTATTATAGTTATTTAAGGGTGTAACTTTTCGTTACTCCCTTAGATTTCTCTGGTCATATCTTTTTTACTTGGTTTTACTTTTTCTTTTACTTTCCTTTTGACTTTCTCTTTTGTCTTATCCTTTTTATTAGGTAGGTCTTTGTATTTCTTTATTTGTTTTAGGATGCTTTCTTTTTCTTTCTTATTTTCTTTGGCTATGACTTGTTTAAAGGCATATTCCATTACTTTTATGTCTTTGGCTTGGAAGAATACTTCATAGTGTTGGCTTTCTTTGTTTTTCATTACTGAAAACTTTACTCCAAGTTTGTTTAATTCTTTTTTTAAGTCTTTGAGATTGCTTTGATCTATGCTTATATTTTCTAGTTGTCCTTTCTTGTAGAGGTCTTTTATTTTCATTTCATCGCCCATAAGACTTTTGAGGTTTTCGTTTGCTTTTTCTAAAGTATCATTCATCTTTTTTCTTATTTCTTTTTCAAGATTGATTGATTCTTTTGCTGCCTTTATTGTGTATGATATTATGGTTTGTGCTGCTTGACCTACTTCTTTGCTTATTTCTTCGTTTATCATGCTTTATCTCCTTTGTTTAAATTAAAAAAAGGGAAGTATAGGCTTTAATTTTTCTATACTTCCCTTTGCTTGTTTTTATTTGGTTGTTGTCGGTGGTGGAATGCTTTATTTTGATGTTCTTATATATTTCTTAGGTCTTTGTACCTTTTATACTTTTAAATAGCTTACAATGCCTTTCCACCTTTAGTAGTTTATGTGTGTCCTTTTATCTGATAGATAGTTTTTCATGTTAGAATATATAATCTGTATTTCTTCATTGTTAATCAATTTTATTTCTTCTGTGCTTTTACATGTTTTGTATGTTCCATCTTCATTGTTTTATCTGCAGTTTTTAAAATTGGACTAGATAATCTATTAATTGTTCCAAGGTATTACGTCATTATACAACCTATATACATATAAAAAAATAAAGGCAGTCCGAAGACTGCCGATATTATCTCTCTGCACCTTTGCTATAGTCTTTCTTAGTTGACTTAGTTTTGTCGTCTGTCTTAAAGCTTTTTATTTGCCCTAATATGGACTTTTTACTCTTGTCTTGACTCTTTACTTGTTCTTTTGATTTTAAGAGCTTAGAAGATAAAATACGAACATTTTTATGTTCCTTTCCATTGTTGTCAATACTTGTTTTTACTTGTCCGAAGATTTTAACAAAATCTCCTTGCTTTAGATTCTCTAAATCTTTTGTCTTATCTCCATAGGCTGAACAATTGGTATAAACTTTATTCCCACCGTCATCTTTTGAAACAATTGAAAAATTACTTACTTTGAATTTTTCTCCATTGGCATTTTCTCTTTCAAGATTTTCTACTTTGCCAGCTATATTACCCACGAGATTTATAAGATCATCTTTTTCTTCAATATCACTGACATTTTCAACAATCTTACCTTGTTCTTTCATGTCATCAATCATATAGTCAAAGTCATCATTTAGTAGACCTATTGTGTCATTGTTCATATATAAAACATAGACTTCTTCAAGTCCCTTTTCATCATTAACACCTTTTTCTATGCTCACAAGTGCTTTTATAAAATCCTTGTAGTTATCATTCATCATTTCTTCTAAGTTTTCTCTAATATCTTTGTATTCCATAATTTCCTCCTTGTACTAA
>QWCJ01000848.1_pt1 | contig 10190 bp, 9 predicted proteins | sample 1972501 | NCBI WGS metagenome assembly QWCJ01 (sample SAMN09866711, study PRJNA288562) | Human vaginal metagenome isolate term2_vaginal, whole genome shotgun... | isolation source: vagina | host: Homo sapiens | place: USA: California
CAATGCCAATAATAGAATTGCTCTCATCAACAATATAATAAGAGGTGCTGCAAAGTGCGCATTGTTTTTCTTCCATGTAAGCAATTTGTCGCTCTAATTTGGTGGGATGCCACATGTCGTCACTATCGCAAAATGCAATGTAACGTCCTTGAGCACGAATTATCCCTTCATTTCGAGCTACGGCAGGTCCAGAGTTTTTGTCCAAATAGAATATCTTAATTCTGTTATCTGTTTGCTCTAACTCGTCAAGTACTTTGTGAGTTTCTTCCTGTGTGGAACAGTCGTCAATAATCAGGACCTCTATGTGTCGATAAGTTTGCCGCAGCACACTCTCTACACACGCTCGCAAGTAGCTACCAGCGTTGTAGCAAGGGATGATGACGGAAACTAAATCTTGAGACATGATAATATTTGTATTAATATGTAAAACTATAATCTACATTTTGGGAAAACTTTAAATCAACCAATTGACCCATTTCAATAAGATATTGATTTGTGTAATAATTCATAAAACCACCAAGACTTGTAAACGTTAACTCTCCAAACCAGACTTTGTTTTCTGCTTCATACAAATCAACTCTCACTTGTGGAAAAGGATTTGATAATTTTGCAGCTATTTTAATCATTTCATCAAGGTGTTTAGGTTTTGGAAGTGGCGTAGTTGCAATATGAAAATGTTTCGTACCTCTCATGTTATTTGGTTGGAAAGTCCAAGTTAAATCATAACAACCCAAGCAAGTTGTAGTTTTCTGACGATTGTAGCATACTAAAATAGAATACGGCTTTCCATTAAAACACCATATTTTATAATCGATAAGCGATGTATCTTTCGCTTGTTTATGAAGTACTTTTTCGGCTATAATTCGTGGTGGAATATTTTTGTACTGCGGTTCTGCTGATAATGATCCTATTTTCTTTCGGGAAATCCACTCCTCTAACATAATATAAAGTTTTTGGTATTCTGTCTTTGACAATTCATTTTTAATTATCATCTTATTAGTTCCTTTTCCATCACCATTATTAGCTTTAAGCATGAACTGCTGAGGCAATAAATTAAAATCTATTTCAGAAGGATGTTTCCAAACTCCATATAAAGGGATAAGAATATCTTGCAATCCACAATATTTGACATATTCTCTTACTTTGTATTTGTCAGCCAGATAAGTCCAACAAGATGTATTACTATTAAGCTTTAAATAAAGAATTTTCTCATTTAAACTTTTAGGATTTCTTAAATTCGGAAATTTGCCAAATCGGAATAAATAACGGATATTAGTTACGATTTTAGGATGAGAAGAGGCGATATTTTCAATTAATTTTATCAATGGCGATGATAGACTTTTTATCCGTTCGTTCATATTCAGTTTTTTGATGATGAAATGTGCTATTGCTGTTTTAGATGTATTTTTTTGTTACGATCTTTCGTAAAGAGGCTACAATCCTTGTTAAAAAGAAAAGACTATTATAATTCGTAATATCATTTATATATATTAAGGTGTAAGCAGAAATTTGTTTTAAGGCAAGCTTCAGTCTAAATGTAAAAGGACGGTCAAGGCTTCGTGATGAAGACGTTGCTCGCTTATTAATATAATAAATTGTGTCAGATGATGTTAGTTCTATTTTGTTTATTCGCTTAGAAATTGCAAACATAAAAATAGAATCTTCTCCTAATTCAAACTCTACAGGAAATCTATCCTTTTGAATTGCATTTTGAGGAATCAGTTTCTCACAAGCATTAGACATAAAACCTCTTGCTGAAAAGATAGAAGGATTTGTATTATTTTTGTTTTTACTAAATGTCTTGTTTAAGAAACATGTTTCTTGTTGCTTACTATTCTCATTTATTAATAGGATGTTAGATACGATAATTTTATTTTTGTCTGACTTTTCAGATAAATTACGAAGGAAATTATTCGACACCCAATCATCATCGTCAATAAAAGTGATGTATTCTCCCCGTGCGTTGTCTAAGCCTATGTTGCGGGCATTAGATACGCCTGGAACGTCAGTTTGCAAAAGCAAGGTTTTGATTCCCTGAAACTTTTGTTGCAAAAACAACTTAATGTCAGTATAATAAGGTTCGTTGCATCCATTCAGTACTATAATAACTTCGTAGCGTTGCTTGTCTATGTCTTGTCTGGCGACACTCTCCAAGCATCTGTAAATATAGTTGTCTGGTTTGTAGGAGGGTATGATGACAGAAATTAAATCTGTGTTCATAAGTAGTTTATTTTATAATTCCAATGAGTTGTCTTTATTTGTACACCTCTAAATTTTGTAACTTTATTTTTCTTATTGCAAAGATAAATATATTTTTTGACTAAGGATAGTATTTATTTGATAGTGTTGTACAGATACACGCAGGCTGCTTTCAAATTACACAATGGTTTCTTTGATAGCATCTAAAAAGCCATGACCATATTTCAAGTCGGGTTCAACATAGTTGCCTTCTCCCCATTCGTTCCATGAGCGAAGAAAGAGAATTTGATGTTCCACGTCTTTATTCTTAATAATATTCAATGCATCTTGAATGTGCTTCTTAAAGCCCGTAGGAGTAGCATTGATATATACCCCCTCACTGTTACCAGCTCGTGGAGTTCTGTCCCATTGGGGAAAAATTGAGGGATAGACATTTTGCCAATTATCCTCTGGGGCGAAGAAGTGTTGGGTTATCTTTTCGTAATTAATACAATGTGTAGGCAAGAATGGCAAGTACTGATGTAATAGTTTTTTCACAGCACGCATATATTTTCCCATGTAGAGCATTTCCGCACGTGACTTGCCAAACGAATTAATGCCATTAAACCCTAAGTTGAGTAAATCATTATAGACCCTTTCACTTGATTGCAAATTAGGGGCAACACGCTTTAGGGTGCCGTCTGCATTGCGCTGTAACGTTGATGTAGAGTTGCTCATGGCGATGAAGTAAATACCTTTCAGCCCATTCCCTTTTGCCAAACGTTGCCAAGTCTTTATAAAGTTAGACACATCCTGAAAGTTATAGGGGTCGAAAATGGCAAACAGCGGTTTACCTTCAATGGTTATATAGCGTTTATCCCTAAAAGCAGGTAATACTTCTTGAAAGTGCATGGTGTAATCTTCTTCACCAAGATAACGTTGCTTCACAATCATGCGGTCTTTTCCTCCATTCTCCCACGTTGTCGTTTTCCATGAATGGTTTGCCCATGCCAAGCAAAAGGGGAAGTCGGGCTTTCCGCTTTGCAATACTTCATTGAAAGGACGCTGCAGCAATCTCTTGCCGTTGCCAAACCAGTAGTGCCAATAGCAAAATCCCTCTATACCAACTTTGCGAGCCATTTGCGCTTGTTGTTCTCGCACTTCAGGCAGGCGTAGGTCATAAAAACCTAAATCTGCTGGTATGCGTGGTTGATAATGCCCCTTAAACAGTGGCTTCGCCTTTGCCACGTTCGTCCACTCGGTGAACCCTTTCCCCCAAAACTTGTCATTTTCGGGAATAGGATGAAACTGTGGAAGATAGTATGCTATTACTCTCGCTTTCATTGTTTGTTTATTTTTATCGTTCTTAATTTTGTTGCAATACATACTGAATAGGAATGCCACCTAATTCCGCCGCTATTTGTGAGTATGAGGAATAATAACTCCCTAAGATCTTAGAAGTTTTGCTCAGTGCGAAAAGTTCTGAAACAGCCATTTTCATGCCTGACAAGGAAGAACGAGACAATTCTATGTTTGAAAATAACACCTTATGAGAAAACTTGTTTCGCATGAACTCTTTTACTTCGTTGTCGTCCGAAGCGATGTAAAAAGTTGCTTTCGCATCTTTCTCAATTTCTCTTTCCATAAATTCGACAAAACTACTTATTGGTGATTCTTGTATAGACATTGTGTTATCTGTTCGTCTAATATGAATACCAATGGTGTGGTTTGTAAATTGTCTTGTCATTTCGTCAATCATACTTTGTATTTCGGGTGTTGGTATGAAAATCTGTCGTAATGGATACATTTCAGACATGTCAAAACAAGAGATAAGCAGCAAATCTCCTCGTTTGTTTTTTATCTTGCTGAAAATGTTTTCCTCATTTCGTACGCTGATGTTGTACAAGACCTGCGTATAGTTCATGAGAAATATTCTCCGCAGCAGATAATCTTTCCTGTAATTAATGCAGTACTTCCATTTTTGGGTATCTTCAACGAAAGTTTTTTCAACAGGTATGGGCTGAAACAAATCGGAGAATTTTGCATTTAGCCCTTCATATTGATTCCAAAATATGCGTAAGGGTAGATTTAGCTTCTTTGCTATGTGTACGGCAGACGCGATAGAGCGCATCCGATTGCATAGCCCTGCTGTTGGAATAAGATGTACTTGGTTCATTTTATTTTGTTTTGCTTATTTTTATTATTCTTGCAGGTATTCCTGCTGCTATTGCATAACTTGGAATATTATGAGTAACCACACTATTGGCACCAATTACCACACAATCGCCAATTGTAACGTTGGACATTATGCATACATTGTTACCCAGCCATACATTATTACCAATTTTAACGTGTCCTTTACTAAAAATGGGGCGTTCTACTGGAGGAATATTTAATGTTTTACTATCCGTGTCTCCATGGGAATTGTCTGTAATTAAAATATTCGTCCCAGTTAGGAGATTATCTCCGATTATGATACTATTCGCAGCGGTAATGTGGGCTCCCCTGCGTATCAGGCATCTATTGCCTATATATATTTTCCCTCCCCATGATGTTAGTTGAAGGTCTTTTTCGAGAGTTGTATTATCTCCTATCTCTATATTTTTGCAACCATATAAAACTAAGGGTTTATAAGAAATGACGGAGTTTCCTATTTTTTTGAATTTATGTCTAATATAACCTGTGTATATTCTGTTGAGAATGGATGACGCATTTTTAAAACTTATTGCAAAAGATATGTGTGATAGAAGTTGTCCTATCGTATCTAAAACTTTAATAATTGTTCTTTTCATTTGTTTCATTTAATAATTATACTTTCCAAAATAAAGTAAGTCCGATTTCAGGAAGTGAATAGTTTAAATACAACAAACCGATTAAGGCAGTAATACTGACAGCAACCCATTTTGGGCGTATGGTGTAATAAATGTTGGCGAATAAAATAATACTAACGGTTTTATACAACATACTGACCCTTTGTCCAAAGACAGGAAGGAATGAAAATGCCGCAAAAAAGAAGAAACCTAAAGAAAAAACTTTTACCAATAGTGGTAGATATTTGTTGTGCTTACTTATCGTATCGTAAAAGTATAAAATGTATAAATAAAGAAATAAGCCAAACAAATAAATTGGTCCCAACGGGTTTATTGAGGCTGAAATCTTTCCCGTTTCCGTCCCCTTTTGGTATAATGCTAATTTGTTACCTATATATGGCAAATCTGTACCAAAATTAACAAGAAAAGACTGCCCGATGATGAACAAAAGGTACGAGGCAAAAACAACGGCAAGCCATTTCGTTCTTTGTTTCTTGTTCATCTCTCTATTGGATAAGAATAAAATGGGTAGAAGAATAAGGGCTGAATAATGAAAGAAAAGACCAACCAACAAGATGATAGCGGCAGCTTTTCTATTTCCTTCTCCTATTTTCGTCAGTGCCACAAGTAAAAGCCCTGACAACACGCCAGTTCTTATTTGCATACACTCATGCATGATATAATAATCACTTATATAGAGAGCCAAAAAAAGAAACCAAGTGGAAGAGTATTTCCTGAACGCATATATTTTTATTCCTACTCCTAAAAGCGCATAGAATAAAAATAGCACATGGACATCGTTGGTAAAAAAGTTGATGATTTGTGAAAAAAGGATGTATGAGTATTCTACGTTATCAGAAGCATTAGGAGAGGTGTAATTCAGAAATGTATTTTCATAATTAAGAGAATCGGCATCTATACCCACCGGTCTTAATCCTGCGACGAGTACTAATAAAAAGCCTAAACTTATATAAATTACGGTTCTATATTGCTTTATTCGTTCTTCGAATAAAGCAAAGAAACAACAAATCACATATATGACAATGACAATATAAGCCATTTCTACTTTGATTTATATTTAAGAATCAGCCGAGCAAGATGTTGCTTCTCCTCATTGTTTAATCCGAAAGAATACAACAGTAAACCGACAACCATAATAGAGCCTAAGCTGACAAGGCATAATCTAAGAAAAGGCTGTTCGACTGTTTGATGAACGCATAAAGCTGTTACATAACTTCCTGTTGTAATGAGACAAGCGGGAATGAGAAACGAACACAAATAAGATGATAGCTCAAATGCGTGGTATACTGTTTTAAGAATCCATAAACGCAAAGCATGACCAACGATGCTGAGGATTGCTAATGCTACGAAAAGCATGTATGGAGCGGCACCCATTTTATAAGATAACCATGATAGGGGTAAGCATAACAACATCGTGCTTTCTACGATGATACAGTATTGCTTAATATTCCCCGTTGCATGCACAATAGCCGTAATGGGATTATGAAGAGACAGGCATACCGTATAAACAAGGTAAAGCCGTGCGAAGAGTACGGTGTTCGGGGTTACGGCTTGTTGTCCTAACCAAAAGGTAAGTAATGTTTGCATTTCAAAAAATACAGGTATGGCTACAAGCAATAACAGGTAGTAAATAACCTTGTTGCTTAATGAAAATATCTTATCTAAGTATTGTGTGTTACCCTCCGCATACGATTTTATCATCACGGGGCGGAATGCTACGAACACCGTGGCAATCAACATGTTCAACGCATTGTATATTTGGTTGGCTATGGCATAATCGGAGTTGACACGAGGAGAGAAAAACGTGTTGAGTAAGATTGCGCTACCTTGTATAACCGCCACGCCAGCTATGGTGCTAAAGAGTGTCCACCCAGAGAAAACAGCGAACTCACGGTAGATGTTTTTTTCTTTAACAAGCACATACCAGCAGTTTTTATATCTTTTGAGGGAGAAGAAAAGGTATTGAAGTAGCGAGAGAAAGGTAATGACAGACAAGCCGATGCCATACATCTGTAAATGGTCGGCCATCATTTTTCCTACAAATATGGCAAGAAGCAGTTTTAACACGCATTCTATCATGGATATAAACGCATAAATCCACATATCTTCTTGGGCATACACTAAACCCATGAAAGGAATCTGCGCAAAACTGAGTACAAAGGAGAGAATGGAAAAATGAAAAACCCACAAGGCAGCATTTAGTCGATGTGTAGGTATGGTCATTTGCGTGGAGATGAAATGAGGTCCCACAAGTTCTAAAACAACAATGATGAGGACGGAAAGAATCAGCACAAGGTTTAACGAAACAGAAAATATTTTAGCAACCTTATCCTCTCTTCTCTCACCCAGTGCGTATGAGTAAAACCGCTGTGTGGTCATGGCTAACACTCCGCTGACGCTTGCTCCTAAAAGCACAATGCCTGCCACAGCATTGAAAATACCATAGTCTACAACCCCCAAACTTTTCAAGACCCACCTTATGGCGTAAAGATTAATGAGGGAGATGATGAGCATACGAATAAAAAGAATAACGCTGTTGTACGCAATTCTTTTAGTCTTTGTCTGGTTGCTCATCAAACAATCCATTTTCATGTTTATTCTTCTATGAATATCATACTGCGCAAAGCGTACAATGTGATAACAACAAAAGCTAAAAACGTCATTCCTAAAACAAAGAGCATGCGTTTAGGTCCTGTTGGCTTTAGCGGTACAGAAGCATTTTGGAGCGTCGTGAAAGCTGGTGTTTGTTCCATGACTTTAGCTCTTGCAACTTCTAATTTGTTTTGCAGTGCAGTGTAATTGTTGTAATATAATTGCATTTCGTTTTCAAGATCGTTTTGTTTGAGACGAAAACTCTCTAATACAACATCTTGATTGGCATCTGAATAAGCTCCGTACTGACGTCTCTTTTGTTCATACTTACTTTTAACGTCTTCTACTAATTGTTTGATATGGTTATAATCGTTGATAGCTTTTTTTGTTCGATAGGCTGTGATGAAATTTTGTAAATGCACTCTTACAGTATCTGCAATCGTAGCGGCAATTAGTGGGTCTTGGTCTTCCACTGTTATGGAAATCACATAATTTTTTTTGTCAACACTGCATTTTATTTTTCCAGAGATAGCTTTTGCTACCATATCTTCTTTTTTAGTTAGCATGAAAGGATTTACTTTCTGTGATTTATTGACAGATGCTTCGTTCTTTGAAAACATGCTTTTTAATCCATATAAAGCTTTGTTCCACCATGCACTTTTTTGATATTTAGACAAATAATTAAAATATGTGGTTTTAAGATTCCCTTCTTTGGTAACTACTTTAATGTTAAAGAGATTGACAATAAAATCATTAGAGCTTATTACGTCTGGATAAAGTTCAGGAAATATAGCATCTCCGTTTTTCGCTGATCCCCCTATATCAAAACCGAATGAAGATGCGAGATCAGATAATGAGTTAGAATTTAGGCTTGATAATTCAGGAGCAAGTTTGACAGTTGAGTTGTAATAGCGTGGAACACAAATAATTAGCAAGAAAGACAGAACAAAGACGATAGGTAGTGTAACGATGTACTCTTTTTTGTACGGTCTTATCTGTTTTATAATCTTGTTAAAGTCAATTTGTTTTATATTTTCATTGTTGCCTGTCATATCTCTATTTTATTTTGTTTATCTAATCTCACTTCACCATATTTGCAATTGTTGCTATCATGGCAGCAATGCTGGTGATGCCACTACCCAGGCTCATAGTTTCTGCAATGCTCATCTTGCGAGATAGCTTGCTGGGAACTACAATTTCGCAACCCGGTTCTATTTTTGCTCCTTGTGAAACCTTGTTTACCATACCGTTCATGTAGATGATATAAGCGTTGCTCTTACGAGCATTTTGGGCAAATCCTCCTGCTGCATTGATATAGTATTTGGCTTTCTTTCCTTTTTTATCTTCACCGTTGCACTGTATTGGGGAAGAATCAATCGGTCACCCTCACGCAGCACAATATTGGCATCGCTGTTGGGATTAGCAATGGCCTTATCTAATTCAATGCCTACAGGGAATGAGCGTGGAATCTCAAACTTCCTAAGCTGAGTATTGGAGGTGTTTTTTCCTAATTGTTGGATTCCAGCTGGATTATTGTTGTTTGCTGCCATTTGTAACAGTTGGCGTTGTAGTTCTTCTTCTTGCATCTTCAAGGCTGTCTCCATTCTGGAGCGTTCCATATCGTTGGGTATTCGTTCCAGTCGTGCTCCTTTGACGTATGCCAAATCGGTTACACCGCCTGCTGCTTCCAGCAAATCGGTGAGTCGCATGTTGCGTTTGTTCAAGGTGTAGACACCATTAAACATCACTTCGCCTTCCACACTTACGTTCTTCTGATCACTATAACCCGGACTCTTACGAACATAAACCTCATCATAGGGTTGTAAAACAAAACCAGGTTCACCGTCAATCACAAACCCATCCTTCAGAGCAAAGGTATATGTCTTGGCGATGAGCGAGTCGGTGGTAAGTGCTTTGGGGTTGATGATGCGACGTGCCACATCCACTTTCACGGTAGATGCCGTTTCTTTTAGACCTCCTGCTTGCAACACGAAATCCTCTAACGTCTCGTTGTCGGCATAGTTGTAGATACCCGGATATTGCACTTCGCCATGAATGGTGATGGTACGCTGGTTCATTTGCTCTTCTTTAGTGGGAATAAACAGCACGTCATTTTCCTGAAGAGGCACATCGGCTGCGGTGCCGTTCATGATGCCCGCCACGTCTACTGACAGCACTTTCAGCGTGCGATCTGTTTTCAAACGGTGGATAATGGCACGGTTGGTGAAAGCCTCCTCGCGCAGTCCTTCGGCATGTTGTATCAGTGTACGCACGCTGTTGATGTCGTTACTCAATTGATACATACCAGGACGGAATACTGCCCCTTTGATTTCTACCGTGTTGCTGTAACGCTGAATGATGGAATCAACCGATACCGAGTCGCCGTCTGCTACATGAAATGAGTTCATATCAAATTCTGCCACATTGAAAACAGCGTATTCTCGTCCTGTCTTTCGCAATACACGTACCGCCTTTTTGTAAGCGTCTCCAGTAAATCCTCCTGCATATTTCAATAGGGTACCCATGCTTTCGTTGCTCTTCATTTCATAGAACATGGGGCGTTTCACCTTACCTGTGATGTTCACTAAA
>QWCJ01001328.1_pt1 | contig 10146 bp, 9 predicted proteins | sample 1972501 | NCBI WGS metagenome assembly QWCJ01 (sample SAMN09866711, study PRJNA288562) | Human vaginal metagenome isolate term2_vaginal, whole genome shotgun... | isolation source: vagina | host: Homo sapiens | place: USA: California
TAACTCGGCTAACTGATAAAGATATTTCTCTTCCATAATACAAAGGAAAGAAAAATAAAACAATTATGAAAATATCCCCACTAAATTTCTACTGAGCCCTTTAAAGCGATGGAATAAAAAAAGACAACAAAAAAGGCTTCAAGCAGTAATGCTCGAAGCCTTTATTGCATCATAAAAAATTGCTTTTACGCAAACAACAATTTAGAAGTTGTTTTCCTGCAACTGGAAGAAACTCTTTGGATGGCTGCAAGTTGGGCAGAACTCAGGAGCATTCTTACCTACTACGATATGACCACAGTTACGACACTGCCAAATAGCATCACCTTCGCGAGAGAATACAATCTTATCCTCGATATTCTTCAAAAGCTTGCGATAACGCTCCTCGTGATGCTTCTCAATAGCACCTACATGCTTAAACTTAGAAGCGATACCCTTGAAGCCTTCAGCCAAAGCCTCTTTAGCCATCTGCTCGTACATATCAGTCCACTCGTAATTTTCGCCTGCTGCAGCATCTGCCAAGTTGGTTGTTGTTGTTGGCACTACACCACCATGAAGAATCTTAAACCACAACTTAGCATGCTCTTTCTCATTGATAGCTGTCTCAGTAAAGATACCTGCAATCTGCTCGTAACCTTCACTCTTAGCCTTTGAAGCATAGTAAAGATACTTTGTGTGAGCCTGACTTTCACCAGCGAAAGCTGCCTTCAAGTTAGCTTCTGTCTTAGTACCCTTTAACTTTTCAGCATCAATTTCTTCCATCTTGTCTGCCTTTACGTGGCAAATAGGACACTCTGCTAATGGCTCTTCGCCTTCATACATGTAACCACAAACGGTACAAATAAATACTTTTTTCATAATGTCTTTGTTTTATAATGTTTTTGTTTTCCTTTTCCTTTTCATCAGGGAAAGAGGAACGTTTTCGTTAAGCCAAATGAGCAGAACCGAGCTTGCTCGAGTTATGCCATGGCGAGAAAACGAAGGATGAAATCCAAGCATTTCCTAAGCTTAAACTATAGCCATTTCGATGGATTGCTCCAAATTTCCTCTTATCAGATGCAAAGATAAGATTTCTTTTTGTAATTATTCCAATACTAAAGCCTAATAATGCTCCTTTCAGTTCTATTTTTACAGCGTCTAAGTAATTGAACAGGGCATAAAAAATAGCCTTTCGAACACAAATATAAGCATAATCTAGCAATTTTTAAAGCACTAAAATAAGAAAATAACCGAAGACCTCCGCATAGCGATGCGGAAATCTTGGATTTCATCCTTCGTTTTCTCGCCATGGCATAACTCGAGCAAGCTCGGTTCTGCTCATTTGGCTTAACGAAAACGTTCGGTATTCGATTTGATCTAAATTATTTTTTAGAGAGCGTGCCTATTTGGTAGTAGGGCCTTCACCTGCAATCTTAGTCCAGCCTGGGTTTTGGTAAACCACAGAAGTATTTAGATCGGTTTGGTCGCCTGAAGCTGTTTCACGGAACACACTTTGTGGTAGCGGACTTAGATAATGAGCCTCTGTAAAGTTATAACCATCGAACACAGGATTGTTGATCTTTGAAATTTGGTATGGGCGGATGTAGCCATCAGCAGTGCGCTCCGACATATTTCCCTTACCATCTGCTACAGAAACCTTTGTTAGTTCTGTTCCATGATCAATGAATTTTCCCTCGTGTGCTGATCCCCAGTAGCGTGCACCCATAATCACATAATTCTTAACCTGATCGAGTGAACGCCAACGCTTCAAATCGTCCATACGCAATCCCTCGCCAATTAGCTCGTTACGACGTTCGCGGCGGATATTATACAAGGTCTTATCAGTAAGCAATTGGTTGTGAGAGTATGCACCCCAATCGCCCTTAGCCTCAACAGGTGAACGGCTATCAAATACAAAGTGGGAGGGAAGCCAACAGTTCCCTCCCACTTTATTTCATATCATGAGTAGTTGCATAGCTATTCTCGGCACGCATACCGAGGGTTACCATACGCTTCCCCTGTTCTTTTCCTAGTTGGCATCAGTGGCACCGCCATCAGGGTCTACAGGTATTTCGATGGTATCACTTGGACTTTCCATTACAAGGTTGCTTGTACCCATTTTAATGATTTCGGTGCGTGGCGACAGGTAGGTGCGTCTGCTGCCAGCAGTGTTGCTTATATTTTTATCTTTAGTGTTCATCTTTATTTTGTCTTTAATGTTTTCTTACCCTTTATGATATACATACCCGATGTTTGATTGTCCTCAGTGAGCAACACAAACTGCTTGGCTGGGGTAGTGTTTGCGTATGTCTCTTTCACGGTTTTGGCTGTGGCATCTACCACCTCATACCAATAGCTAAACAGCTATTATCGACATGGAATCTGTCGCCCGCATTCTGTGCAGTGATAGACAAAGCCGTTATCATTAGCAACACAAGCGCAAACCATACGCTGCGGCACTTCGCTTCATTGTTGTAATTTTGTTGCATCATTCCAAATAATATTTAATTGTTATTTTATCTTGCTGGATGAATACTCGTGTAGGATAGTTGAATATCTACTTTTGACAAAAGTTTATATTTTATTTCAAAGATACACAAAAAGCATCGATTGCAACAAATACAACTAGTATTTTTTACACATATTTAACAAAAACATATAGCAACGTAACTACTCAGCAACCTCAAGTAGCTTTATTAGTTTTATCCTATAATTCTAAGATAGCCCTAATAGAACCTAATTGCGATGGTTCGTTCTTCCATGCTATTGTTACTATGAAACCTCTACTGTATGCCAAACAAGGTGGCTTGCTAATTCTTTTTAACCATAGTGTAGGTATAAGCTCAAACTTGTAACTACATAAATTTGATATTCTATAAATATATCAGCTTAATACCACTGCACATTCTGCGAGAATCCGCTGTGCTTATCATACTTCAGCGCATCGGTAAGCGTAGAGGCATTGGCACGGAAGGTGAAGTTGTATGAGGTATAAGGGGCTAGCACCACCGAAGCACTCATATTAAAGCAGTGGAGGTCGCGCGAAAGACTAGCGGTGGTCATACTCAGACGGTGATTATCAAAATCGTAACCCGAGGAGAAGTTAATATTCCAGCCATCACTGATGCGGATATTACCACTTACATTGAGCGTTTGCGAAAATTTATAGGCATAGCGCATTTTGTCATAGAGAAACTTACCTCCTACATCTTCACGCATCGTAACGCCATAACCGAAGGTGAGCGACCATGGCATATTAAACTTCATATAGCCATCTTCGTCTGTTTCGGCTATATTTCCTCCTTTTTGTTTTGCCTTGTGTTTACCTTTCTCTAAAGTGTCATCAATATTGCTCTCGATATTCGTATCCACTCCCTCACCATCGTCGTGGCTATCATTGGGGTTATCGCGTTCTTCACGATTGAAAAGTTTCTTTATCTTTTCAGGGCTAAGGGTGTAAGAGATATTCTGTGAGAAACCTTGAAAACGAGGCATACGCCCAAAGTGTAGCTCCGTATGATTGCTCTGCTGAATACTACCGTCCGAACCCACTTCCCACGCATAGGTAGCAAACCGGGCATTCATAGAGAAAGTGTAGCTCTTTGTTAGTTTAAGACGTAGACGCATCGTAAGATCCGACCAACGACGTACCTCGGCTGCAGCATTGTACGACATAGCAAAGCCCAACTCGTCAATAATACTTACCTTTTTATAGCCCAACGAGTCTTTATCGCTTCGCACTTTCATCTCCACATTATTACTTACATCCCACGAAAGCAGTCCTGATTTACCCTTGCCGGGAACTCCATAAAGCTGGTCTTGATAAGGCGAATAATCCACAAGCGTTACATTGCCTTTGGCATCGGTTTTTTGGTAACTATCCCAATAGCCGTAACGTCTCGCACCAAAATTAGGTGAATAAGAGAACGAAACAGTAGGAGTTATTACGTGGCGAACGGCTATAATCTTCGAGCCAAAAATCTTCCTATTAGGGATATAGAAGCCATACAGCTTCGTACTCAGACCGAGGTTCAAACTCCAGTTATACACGTTATGGAAACCATAAGTAGTATCGGCAACTTCCTTTCCGAGTTTGTTGTCCCATGATCGTGTTACTTTGTTAGAATACATACGATCGGTAAACTGGAACGAAGGGGTAATGTTGATATAATTAAATAAGGTGAAATTGCCCTGTATAGGAATACTCAAGGTAAGTGCTATCATTGAGTCACGCATATTCTGCGAGAGGTTGGCAGTGGCACTTAAGGATAAGCCTATGCTAGAAAATCCTGTACTATAACTAACAGAAGAGGTACGTGTACTCTGTGTAAGTGACTGCGGATTATACATACTGTTCAGGTTATTACGCTCGTAAGAAGAAGAGGCAAAATTGACACTTGCCGAGAGCGAACTGAACGGATTTGCTTTGGCATCTTGACGGTGGCTCCACTGAAGCTTGAAACTCTCCTGCCGAGAATAGTCAGGAAAGCCTTTGTCGCCCAATCGTGTGTCTTGATAACTAAAGAGGAACGATCCCGCATAACGGTAACGCTTGCGGTAGTTTGAAGCTACACTAACACCCCATGACCCTTGTGTATAGATTTCACCCAACAACTTTAAGTCCCATTTATCATTGATAGCAAAATAGTATCCGCCATCGCGAAGATAGAAACCGCGCTCGTATTCCTCACCATAACTAGGCATAATGAGTCCCGAAGAATATTTTTTTGAGAAGGGGAAAAAGCCATAAGGTATTGCCAATGGCAACGGCACATCGGCAACAACGAGGTAAGCAGGGCCAAATACGACATCCTTACTGGGGCGCACCTTTGCTCGCGAGAGGGCTATATAGAAGTCGGGGTGTGGCTTGTCGCAAGTGGTATAACGCCCATGTTGCAGATAAATTACGCCCAGCGAGTCGCGTTTTCCTACCTCTCCGCTAAGGTATCCCTCTTCTTGATGCGTATAAATACCTTTTATTAAGCCCTTCTTCGACTTAAAGTTGAAAGCCATCGAGTCGGTAGTATATTCATCGCTACCCATATTAAAAACTGGTTTTCCCTTAACCCCACCTTCGGCAGTAGAGTCGATCGTACCCATAGCACGAACCAGCGAACTATCCATATTCATCGACACCCTATCGCTCTTGAGCTTCATATTTTCATAATCCACCTTCGAGTTGCCGTAAAGGTAAGCCGTTCCCGTTTTTGCATTATATACGATAGAGTCGTCGGCAGCATAGTTGACTGGCGAGTTAATACCATTCGAACGCATTCGCATAATGCTGTCAGCACGGATAGAGTCGTCTACAGCCTTGTTGTGCAGATAGATAGAACGCTGCAGAGAGTCCATTTGGGTGGTATCTACCGCAGAAGTATCAGCCCTGTGTAGCACTGGCTGCTTACTAGCTTTCCCCCTTGTGGGATAGGTAATGGTGTCGGGGGTCACGGTGTTGGGCTTTGCCTTAGAAGCATTCTTCCCTTTTGGCAAAGGCATATTTATGCTAGCCATAGCAAATACTATGGTAAACATAAACAGGGCTATAATAGTCTTATTCCTCATGATCTTTAACGTGCAAATTTACATAAAAGCAATTGAAGAATAAGGCTGTTTCGTTGTTTTTAACGTTTTTGTAAGCGTTAAGAAAGGGGAAAACATTTTTTTTACTTATCTTTGCTTCCACTATCAATTTAGGAAAGAACGAGATATGGAAAAGAAAAAAATGCTTTTGGTGGTTGATCCTCAGATCGATTTCGTATCTGGCTCGCTACCTGTTCCGGGTGCAGCAGAGGCTATGATAGCCCTTGCTCATTATATTCGTAAGCACGAAAACACCTATGCCATTCGTATTGTAACTGCCGATTGGCATCCTTATCATCACTCATCGTTTAAGGAAGAAGGTGGAACATGGCCTCGCCATTGTGTGCAACATTCTAAAGGTGCTGCGCTTTATACCCCTATTCTCAAAGCTCTTAATGAGGTTAGAGGTGGGTTTACACTCTTGTATAAAGGCGATAGCATCGACAAAGACGAGTATTCCATTATGCAAAACGATAATAGTGCCGGTCTCTTGGGCAGACTTATTATGGGTTTGGGCATAGAGCAAATTGATATTTGCGGACTAGCTGGCGATGTGTGTGTAGCTAGTACTGCCCACGATCTTGAGGAAATGCTTGGCAAGGAAATGGTAAATGTTTTAGAGGAATACGCGCCGAGAATTGAGAGTTGAGAGAAGTTAGAGTTTTGAGAGTGGAGAGTGGAGAGTTGAGAGTGGAGAGAAGTTAGAGTTTTAAGAGTGGAGAGTGGAGAGTGGAGTTGGCTTTCTAAAATCTTAACTCTCAAATCTTAACTCTAAAATCTCAAATCTCAAATCTCAAATCTCATCTCTCTCTCACGCTAGTCCTTCTATTTCTCCATTCACATAATCAATGTGCTGAGCTTGTGGCACTTTTGGCAATCCGGGCATACGCATCATATCGCCAGCCACACCGACGATCATTTCCGATCCACCATTGATAACAAAGTCGCGAATGTTTATTTCAAAATCTTTGGCTACACCATAACGAGTAGGATCTTCGCTAAATGAGAATTGAGTCTTTGCAATACATACAGGATACTTATCAAGTCCCCATGCTGTAATACGCTCTAGCTTCTTCTTAGCACTCTTCGATAACACTACCCCCTTAGCACCATAGATATTCTTACATACCTTTTCTACCTTTTCCAATACGGTGTCGTCATCGTTATATACAAACTTTATATCCTTAGCACCCTCGCGCTCAATGGTTTCTACTACTAAGCGAGCCAATTCTTCGGCACCTTCACCGCCCTTAGCAAACACCTCGTTGGTAGCAAAGCCTACACCTTTTTGTTTGCAATGTTCGGCAAGTAGCGTAATATCACTTTCGGTATCGTCGCCATAACGGTTGAGCGTAACGACTACTGGCTGTCCAAAGTGCTGCATATTCTCAATATGCTTATCCAAATTATCAAAACCTTTCACCATTGCTTGGGTGGTTTCCTCTGCTGTAGCCCCATCCTTAATACCACCATGTAGGCGCAAACCACGAAGGGTAGCCACAAGAACCGTTGCCGATGGGTGAAGCCCTGTCTTACGACACTTAATATCCATAAACTTCTCTGCACCGAGGTCAGCACCGAAACCAGCCTCTGTAATAGCGTAATCGCTTACCGACATTGCCATCTTTGTAGCCAAAACACTGTTACAGCCGTGTGCAATATTAGCAAACGGACCACCATGTATAAACGCTGGTGTACCCTCTAAGGTCTGCACCAAGTTAGGCTTGATAGCATCGAGCATCAACACGGTAATAGCACCACCCACGCCCATATCACGTACTGTGAAAGGCTTATCATCGAAAGTGATACCTAGTACCATATTATCAATGCGACGGCGCAAGTCGTCCAAACTCGTTGCCAAGCATAGAGCAGCCATAATTTCGCTGGCTGGAGTAATATCAAAACCAGCCTGTTCAGGGATACCATCGGTAGAAGCACCTAGTCCTGAAACGATATTACGCAAGCTGCGATCGTTTACGTCCATCACTCTTCGCCACAAAATTTGCTTTAGGCGGAAGCCTTCACTACGGCGCTGATAGATATAATTGTCGAGCAAAGCGGCTATCGTATTGTTAGCACTGGTAATAGCGTGGAAGTCGCCCGTGAAATGAAGATTGATTTTCTCCATAGGTACTACTTGTGAATAACCACCACCAGCAGCACCACCCTTCATACCGAAGCATGGCCCTAGGCTAGGTTCGCGCAAAGCTAATACCGACTTTTTACCCAAGCGGTTTAAAGCCATTGACAAACCGATACTTACTGTTGTCTTGCCGATACCTGCTTTTGTAGGCGAGATAGAACTTACTAGGACTAAATGGTTTTTAGCTACCTTCGCCTCATCAATAACATCGAGCGATACCTTCGCAATATATTTACCATATTGCTCGATACTTTCGCTGTTGATACCAACAGATGATGCTATTTCCTCTATTCGCTTCATCTTGCATGAGCGTGCAATTTCAATGTCTGACTTCATAGATTTTTTGTTTTTGGTCGGCACAAAGATAGGGATAAATATAATATCAATCAATAGTTTTTTTATACTTTTTTCTCCTTTTATGCCCACTTGTTTAACTTTGTGCAAACATCTCTCTGAAGAACCAATCGTTTTGTAATTTAGAGGTAGCAACTATCCTTTTAAAAGAAATTTCTCTTCTTTTTATTTACATTTTTACAGCTACTATGCCCTACAATAACTACCTACCTTTAAGTACCTCATCTCCCATTCAGCCCTACACACACACCCATATATTTACCAACTTTTGGGTATTGCACCCACAACACACACACCTTAACTTTGCACCTTAAAAAATAAAAACAAGTACATCGTTAAATATTTCAAATTATGTATAGACTGTTATTTATTCTAATTTCTACATTGTTTTCCATTACCACTATGGCGTAAAGCACTGATACTGATGCGATGCTCTTTGGTGATGTGAAAGATTGTGCGACGGGCGAACATCTACCCAACGCAATGATCACTGTAAAAGGTACCAACTTGCGTACGGTTTGCGATGCTTCTGGACACTTCCAGATTGCTCATCTGCCAGTGGGCAAACAAACCATTGTAGCTTCTTACACAGGTTATGCTTCGCAATCGAAAGAAGTGGAAATGAGTGTTGGTAAAGGCACAGAAGTATATTTCAACCTTGATATAGATGCGCTTGAGCTATCTCAAGTGGTGGTAACGGGTACACGCACCGAACACTTTGTAAAAGATGTGCCTATCCGTACCGAAGTACTCACCTCGAAAGCACTACAACGTAAGAATGCGCAAAACCTTTTCGATGCACTAGAGGGTATCCCTGGTGTGAGAGTGGAACAGCAATGCCAGTTCTGCAACTTCTCTGAAGTGCGTATGCAAGGACTCGGAGCAGAACACACACAGGTATTGCTCGACGGCGAACCTATCTACTCTGGCTTGGCTGGCGTATATGGCTTGCAGCAACTTTCTACCAACGATGTCGATCGTATGGAGGTGGTAAGAATATCCTAAGCTACATTCAAGACGAGAAACATCTCGACGATGCTGCCTTTATGTATGCCCCTGTTTATGGTGCTACATGGTATGCGGGCGTGAGTGTAAATATATAAGAAAAACTTCGTCATAAAATCTCTGATATTTAATTAGTTAGAAAAGGTTATCTTTTACTCGGTAAGAGATGACCTTTTGCTTTGTAAAACATCACCTTTTACTCGGTAAAAGGTGATGTTTTTGTATGGCTTGGTGTGTATGGATAAAATTTGCAAGTAAAGATTTCGCCTTTTTGGGATATTTTCCCTATCTTTGTTCCCCAACTAAGGGAAACTTACCCTATCTAAGCGCTTATGAAGAAAGGACTAAAATGGATGCTAGCAGTGGTGCTAACACCTATCGTTATATTTTTATTGCTATTATTGCTGCTTTATATCCCACCCATTCAGAATTGGGCTATAAAGAAGGCTGTTGTACATCTTACTGAAACCACAGGAATGCAAGCCAAGCTCAAGCACGTGAGTCTTAGCTTCCCATTAGACTTGCAGATGGATAGCGTGCTACTCACACGCCCCAACGATACGATTGCTCACCAAACAGATACCGTTGCCGATGTGCAACGACTTGTGGTAAAGGTGCAGCTAATGCCATTGTTTGATGGTAAGGTGGAAGTGGACGAACTCACGTTTAATAAGCTGAAAGCCAATACCACCAACTTTATTGGCGACCTTCGTATTCGTGGCAATCTTGATCGGCTTCACCTTATAAGCCATAACATCGACATCAATGGCGACTCTATGAAAATAGATCAAGCCGACTTTCGTGGTGGTTGGGTAGATGTGGCTTTGGGCGACACGGTGCCAGAGGATACCACGAAGAAGAAATCGCTTTGGCGCATCAAGATCGACAAGCTAAGCCTTGAGCAAACCCGTTTTGCCCTCCGTATGCCAGGCGACTCTATGCGCATCAACGCACAGTTTGATAAGGCGACAGCCCTTCGCACGCATCTCCTTTTACATGACGACACCTATAAGATAGGGTCGCTCGACTGGAATGGCGGTGGGCTAGCCTACGAGCTTCCTTTTACCCAAGCACAAAAGACAGGCTTC
>QWCJ01000734.1_pt2 | contig 10108 bp, 4 predicted proteins | sample 1972501 | NCBI WGS metagenome assembly QWCJ01 (sample SAMN09866711, study PRJNA288562) | Human vaginal metagenome isolate term2_vaginal, whole genome shotgun... | isolation source: vagina | host: Homo sapiens | place: USA: California
ATTGTCCGTCTCGATCCCCGCTGGCAATATCTGGAATGCATTAATTTCACAAGGGAAATGAAACATCTCCTGCCGGGGTGGAAAAAATTATTGACTCCTTTCTTCTACCTGACGAACAACAGGCTCGGCAAATATGCGTATAAGAAATAAAGTGTATACAGATCCTATATTTGAAATAAAAACTATTGCATAAAGATGGTCTTTTTTACACACTGAATTGAAGAAATGAACACAGATTTTATTTATTTTTCGTTTGACATGTATGACTCCAAAAGATTGTAGAAAATAAAAAAACGGCCAGGGTTGTTGGTATCTTTAATAATTAAAATGACTCTTCTCTTCATTTAAAAGTACTCTAAGTTTTGCATAAAAAGCATGCCTGAAAAATCGGCTGAATATTAACTAATAAAAATAAATATATTATATTATGATTGAATTTCAATACATATAATATTAAAATAATAAAAGAACTAAGAGATGGTTGCATTGCGAATCGATTAGCTCATACTTATTATTTTTTGTGATACAAAAAAGAGAATCGAAAACTTTATATGAGGTAGACAGGGGAAGAACGGTGAGAATCCGGCACTGTTCCGTAACTGTATGAGGAAGCGAGGAACTAAGTCAGGGTGTTTCTCTATTTCCGGTACAGGAAACCCGGCTCGTTCATAGCCGGGGGACATTTTACGATTGATGCAGGCATGGTTTGATATGGAGCGGAGAGGCGTAGACCCACGCAGTGAATGAAAAAGAGAAAACACATTGCCGGGGAAGGATTTATTGGTCGTCTGTGGTTTCGTATTTGAAAATCCAAATCACCTGGCGACATTTTCTTTCTAGCCATCATAGAGTAAAACAATTCCTGATACCACAAGCTATCGATTGAATCGCCTCAGGTAAAGAGTGTGCTTTTGTGTACTGTGAAAACAATCCAAAGGTATAGTGTATTTACTTGCAACTTTTTTGTATCCTTCGTGGAAGTGATGCGAGGGAAAGTATCCCTTCCGTAGGACCATGTATGTGAGAATAAGTGAGAAATACTTATGGCTTCCAAAAGGCTTTACATGCTCCAAGATACTAAAGCTCTCTTGGTGCTCTGCATGAAAGATTTCTGTACGTGTGAATCAAGAAGAATTGTCACCGGTACCTGATGGAATATGCCATGGTTGTTGGCCTTCACTAAAAACCAACCAACCCACTCACAAATACCCAACAATGAGCAGACATCACTTCCTATCATGAATATCACATGGATCCGGAAAGGAAAGAGAGGTAACATTATGAGTAAGAAAAAGTACTTACATCTTTTAGGCGCTGCGGTAACGGCGGCTCTGTGCAGTGTTCCTATGAGTTTTTCGGGGAGGGTAGCTGCTGCCGATGAAACAGCTACTGCGTCCTCGTATATTCCGAAATTTGAACTGGCTGGCATTACAGTCGAAGCCAAGCGTCCGGACTGGGAATCCAAACTCTCTCCGGGTACCGTCACTGTTATTCGTCCTGCGGAATACAAGGGCGAGCAGAAAGATCTTCCTGACTTACTGAAAATGGTCCCGGGCGTGCATGTGCGTGAAGTGAATGGCAAGGGACAGTACACCGTCGTTACTGTTCGTGGTTCTACCGCAGCACAGGTCGGTGTCTTTGTCGATGGTGTCATGACGAACCTCGGCGGTGATGCAGCTGTCGATATCTCCACCATTCCTGTCAAAAATGTAGAACGCATCGAAGTCTACCGCGGATATATCCCGGCTCGTTTTGGCGGGACCTTCATCGGCGGTGTCATTAACGTGGTGACAAAGAAACCGACAAAGGCGAATATCTCGGCAGAACTCGGCAAAGCCTCTTTCGGGGGAAAGAGCGCCAGCCTGGAAGTGGTGAGCCCGCTCGCCTCTGGCAGCTTACTCGTGGGCCTGAACTATGAAGCCGCCAAAGGGGATTTCCCGTATCATAATTACTCCTATGATGATCCTAAAAATCAGAGATATGTGCAAAGTGTTTTAGATGAGTATCCGAACGTGATTGAAAGTATTGAGAATAGTCTGACATTAGATAATTGGAATAAAAGTAAAATTGAAAATTTGTATAAAAGAGGTAATATATCTGAGGATGTACGGAACCAGTATATTGATAATAATGGACAAGTCAATAGTGAAGGCTGGTTAGATTTTGTGCGAAACGGCGGGCTGATACAGGCAGAAATTGAATATGCAAAAGAAAAAGCGAGAGATACGTCTGCCATTTCTCAAGAATGGAATGATAATCTTAAAGACTATGTAAGCCAAAACGATGATTTTTTAAAAAGTGCGTCGAATTGGTATATTTCAGAATATGAAAAAAATCCTAAATTTAAGAATGAATTTATTACTCAGTATAGAGGCTATTTAAAAAGAATTAAACAATACGAGGATAAGTATGGTAAAGATAGTGAAGAATTTAAGGAAAGAAAGGCGAATTTAGACAAAAAGATGAAGAAAGTTTTCAGAAATAATTTAATAAGTGCTATTGGGGATTCTTGGGAGAAAAGAAATGATCCTAATGGCTACTTTATGAATAATCCAGATGCCAAAAAACAGATAGATAATAAAATCTACGAGGAAGTTGATAAAAAAGCTGCTGCAGAAATTGACCGTATAAAAATTGTGGCTGATGTAACGAAGAAAGAACTCGATCCAGAAACTTCTGTAGAATATGAAGAAAAGAAGAATGACTTGTATTCTTATAAGCTCACTTTAGAGGGCTATAAAAGGTTAGCAAAAGAAAAAGCAGAACGACATCGTAAATATAACGACAGGAAGAATATTAGTAGTTTAATTAAGTGGCAGAATGACAATTGGATGGTGAAGGCTTCCTATGATCATATCAATAGACACCTTCCCGACTCGACCTGGGGGCTGGAGAGTGTCGCTGGTAATGGACATGATATAGGGATCGGAACAGATACCTTTGATTCAGTGTGGGCGGATAGCAAAAAGCAGACATTAGATACTTATAATATGATGCTGCAAAACCGCCAGCAAAATGGACGTCTGGAATGGGGCTGGTTTGTGGATTACCAGCATCAGAAGAAAAAATATCGAGCAGAAAACAAGCTCAATTACCCTTGGGATGAAGAAGGAAATTATGTGAGATGGGGAAACAGTGCTTCCGATAATTTTTGGATGTACTCTGTACTCAGAGAATGGAGTGAATACACGTCGAACAAATATAATTTACAAATGGATGGGAGTTATAAGTTATCCGATCGACAAATCTTAGAATTTCAAGCCAATTATTCCTATGAAAAACTGAATATTGATGGTTCTAATATGGCTGATATTTTAAAAAACTTCACAGAAGAAAGTTTTGGCTTATGGACAAGTTGGCAAATTCGGAATCAATTTGAGCAGAAGATATTGAATTTGCAGGTACAGGACACGATTACGCTGGACAAAAAAGCAACCTGGTTCTTGACTCCATCTTGGCGATTTAATTCTTCTACCATTATTGGACATAGCGATTCGCCAAACTTTTATAAAAAGCCAGATGGTTCTTCTCAAGCATTTCGCTGGTTCCATCCAAGGGACAGCCAGCGGGATCGGAAAGGAACGTGGCAGTTGGCGTTAAAGAAGAATGTCAACGATAACCTGACTTTCCGAATGACCGGAGGTACTTATTTCCGTTTATTGAATATGTATGAAATTGCCGGAGATGGCGCAGGCATTCTGCCCATGCCGACAGATACATGGGAAAAGGCTTCGTTCCCTCGTCCGGAATACGGAAAGCAGTTTGATTTCAGTACGTTGTGGAATGGGAAACTTCTGAAATCGGATGCATATGCAACGATGACCTATTTCTGGAGAGATACGAATCGTATGTTGCAACTTCGGAGGAAATCGAAAGATTTCTGGTGTTATACCAATGATAGTCGGGGTAAGGTACATGGGATTGAATTGCAAAGCGGTTTGAAATGGAAGCATGTTAGCTTGGATTTAGATGCCACCTATATGAATATCAAAGCTGAGCAAAAGATAGATGCCCATATTCCAGGTGGTAATGGTCGGTGGTTTAGTACCCATGCCACTTATCTACCAAAATGGGAAGGAAGTTTGCGTTTATCCTACTTCCCGAGTCCGAAGTTTACAGTATTTGGGGAAGTACATTATACAGATGCGATCTACACGGATTCTGATGCTACCCCATCATTAACTGGGATTGATTTGGGATATCCAAATCCATCTATTACTGTAGTCAATGCAGGTATCAAGTTGAAGCCAAACAAATCCTGGCAGCTGACGTTTGGATGTAACGATATATTCAATCGAAATCCTAAAATGAAAATAAGTATAGGAGATGGGTTATATGTAAATCCGCAATATCCACTGCAGGGCCGAACGTATTATGCTAGCATTCGTTATGAGTTTTAATGGTTGATTGTAGTTTCTATGTTTTTGGTATCTGATTCAAATCAGAGAAAGGAAGAATGACTTATGTCTTATGTAAATTCTCAGAAAATCCGTAGAGCTTTTTATGTGGCAGGTATTTTGACCGGTATGTTTATGGTGCCAGAAATGCCTGTAGATGCAGCCAATTTGATGGTAACCATTCCTTCTAACTATTCCAAGAGTATCATGGGTACAATCACAGGTTCTCGTGTAACCACAATGGTGGATAGTGCACCTCAAAAAGTTCGTGAAGGATTGAATGGTGATCCGGGCGTATTCAATATTAACGTGCAAGGACAGAGCAAAATCTTTTTACGGCAGTATACCTACAGCTCAAAACCAGCTGATTTAAAGATTAATGAAATTTTAGATGCAGATGGAAACTTTAATGTGGCTGATGCATCTGGTAAATTGATAAACGTTGCAAATCCGCATGGTGTGGCAGCAAATGGTAATTATGTATATGCTACAGGATATGATTTGGGTAGAATTTCTATTAGCAGAATTAACGGGACAACACTTACTGAAATTAATAAAAATACACCTGTAAAGTTGTTGGATGACATTAAGGCAACTAAAGATGATTCTACGAATGAATATACAACTCAAACCATGGCGCATGGGGAAGGTATTGCAATAAGAGGAAATGATCTGTATGCGATCGCCAGCGTAAACAAGGATGGGACATATTCCAACTATGATGAAGGATACTTGATGCACTATATCATCAAGTCCGACGGGACATTGGAATATAAAGACTATACTCGCATCGGCAAAAACACGGATGAATCCAGAGTGAATATGTACAATGACCATATTTTCGTCTCTGCGATCGGTGGCATGCAGAACTATGGGGCCGGAAATGCTGAAACTTCCATTACAGCAGCCACATTAACAAATGGGGCAGTGAGTAAAGAAAAAACAAAAAGTATTACGGTGCCTACCAGCGTACAAGCAACTGGTCAGGATTTCAGAGATTTGAAAATCTTACCGAATGGGACCGCTTACGTGATGACTTATAACCTGGGAAGTGCTGGCGGCATTGATACTACAATTTATCAGACGACGGTATCCAATTTGTATGCAACAAATCCGAAGGACTGGACCGTAGTCCATTCGGGGACCTATGATGGCTGGTTCGGCAAGCTCAATGCCGAAATGTATACCCATAGACTGTGGGTGGAAGCCGGACAGAATCTTCTTGTATATACGGACGGAGATACTTCCCCCAAATATACATGGGCGGCTACCGATTTTGGCGATACAGGATTGTTCCAGTATAATTTCATGGCCATGCTCCAGCCGGATACGGTCTACGGGGATGAAGCGACTTTGACTGCGGTCAAGGCGGAAGGATTGACGACGCCATCCGTATCTGTCACTGCTGCTATTAACTCCGACGCTGTCATGTCAGGAGAACCGGATTATAAATATCAAATTACTGGGACAGGTACTGATGAAGAAAATTATGGTTTTGTAACAGATGACAATTCAAATTATACATTTGATGCAGATACGGTTATTTTGGCGAATAAAGAAAAATATTTAACCGGTGATTTGACCACCAACGTACTGGCAGCGGTAGATGCGCATTCTGGCAATGATGTGACTATCGATGCAGGCAGCAACACCCTCCAGCTTCAGTCTTCTCATACGATCGGCAGTCCTTCCGGCATCTATGCAGGAAACAAGAAAAATGTGACTGTCACGGCAGGTAAGCTGAACATCATCACATCTGGCATGACCGGGGGCAATTCTCTCACAAATAGCATCTGGCTCGATGCGCCGGCCAACGGGGCAAGCAGCATTACGATCCATGCCCCGACGACGAACATTGCTATGACCGGAGGCTATGGCGGCAATGGTATTGCTATCCAGAAGACAGACCGCTGGGGAGAAGCCAGTGATGCAGCTGCCGGGACGAATAAAATCACACTGGATGGGAATCTGAATATCAAAGGCGCAGACAGTGCGACTTGGGGGATTTCTTTGAATCCGGAAAATGTATATTCCCGTTTCAATAATGCGGGGATACTGACCAGTGTCAAGAACAGTGAAGTCGAGGTCAAAGGCCTGGCGAACATGGATGTCTATGGCAATGGCATCACGGTCAATGCAGCAGGAAGCAAAGTATCTATCGGTGGCGGCATGATCCATGTACCATCTGGCAGAAACTACGGGTACTATACTTTGGGCGCTTACCAGGGTACGATTAATGTCAATACCGGCACGGCGGGTACGACACCGGGGACAAATCGTGTACAGTTGAATGGTGATGTGTTTGCGATTTCTGGCGCGAAGGTCAATATGGCACTCACTACGTCTGACTCGTACTTGCATGGAATCGTAGATAATGGCGGGACGGTGAATATGTGGCTGCAGAATGGTGCAATTTGGATTAATGAAGCCCGGAATAGTCGCTATGCAAAAGATAACGAAGATGTGGGCTCCAATGGGGCTAGCCATATCACTACATTTGTGGGCGGTAGCACGGCAGCGAATGCCGGTATCATCAATCAGAAGTCGGATAAAGTGATCACCATAGATAACTATAGCGGTCATGCTACGGTGAACTATGGTACTATGACGAAGAATGGAGCGGGCGTGACGATCAGCGCAGCGGCTCCGCAGTCGGCAATGACCGTCAGCGGGGATCGAGCGGGTCTTTCCGATAGGGAAGCGATGGAAACTTTGGCGAAGAAGCTGACGTATACAGGGTACGCTGAAGGGGAACGGAATCTGACAGGCACGGTAAAGGTCAATGAAGGGCTGACGACACGATCCGTGGCTCGTACGGGTACGATTTCCTTCGATGTATCCACCGGGGCTGGCTCTCTGGGACAGGGGAGAGCTTTGGCAAGAGCCATGGCTCGGCCTAGAGCGATGTTTGCGATGCCGGCCATGACGGTAGAAAATTATGCAGATGGCAGTACTACGTATACCAGTGAAGATGGGACACGAACCACGGTAGGCTCGATGGAAACCAGCATGATGAAGAGTGTCAAGTCGGCCATGACGACTTCGATGCTGGCATGGAGAAGCGGCATGACGGATATGATGCAGCGTATGGGCGATATTCGCATGGGTGCATCCGATGGTATCTGGGCGAGAACGTATGGAGGGAAAGCGAAGTACGACAAAGACCATGCGTACACCAGCAACAGCTTCTGGGGCGCACAGGTCGGCGCTGATCATGCGCTGGCTTCCGGCTGGCACATCGGGGCAGCCTTTGACTACAACGATGGTGACGCATCCTACCGCTATGGCGGCAGCGGAGATCCGAAGCAGTATCTGGGAAGTCTTTATGGCACGAAAACCTTTGAGGACGGGCAGTATCTGGACATCGTAGGGAAATTTGGCCATACGCAAAATGACTACTCTGTCTACAATGCCGATGGAAAGAAACTGGATGGGAAGTATAGTGCCAATGGATATGGCCTTTCCTTAGAATACGGAAAACGCTTTGGAAGCAGCCAGGGCTATGTGGAACCGCAGATCCAGCTGTCTTACTCCAAGCTGGGAAGCGATGATTACACAGGAAGCAGCAATTTTGCGGGCAACGAAAAAATGTTCATTCATCAGGATGGCATGGATAGCTTCATAGGACGGCTGGGCATTGCGGCGGGTAAGACAACTGACCGGAGTTCCTATTACCTGAAGGCAAGTGTCCTCCATGAATTTGATGGGGATACTTCCGCGACTTATACCAGCGAAAGCAACGGCACTCCAATCACCATTAAACAGGACTTCGGTGATACCTGGGCTGAACTCGCGCTCGGCGGTACCTGGAAGATTGGCGGCTCCTCGCTCTTCTATGCAGATATCACCCGCAGCTTTGGCGGCGACTATGAAATGCAGTGGAAACTGAATGCAGGCATCCGCTATGAATTCTAAGGCATGGGCAAGTCTTTCTTTGATGGTATTCTTGTTTCTTCTGTGTCCATTTATAACGGTAGATGCGGAAGAATCTCCTTCCGGGGAGAAGCCGGCACCGATCTATGAAATGAATGGAAGAGAAAAGCCTACACCGGCTGAAGAGTATGCGATGCAGTGGCAGGATGTCTTTATCAGTGATCTGGCAGTGTATAGTCTGAATGTGAAAACGGGACGTGTCAATCCAGAGGATTCGAATGAACTGATTATGAATGTTCGTGCCATCTATAAGGATCGGGACTTGCTGGAGAAATTGAAAAAGCAATATGCTTCGAAACTTGAAGGGAAGAGTATCCCTATGGCTAATGAGATGGAACTGCATTTCCATATGAAAGAAGCACAGTATGCCATCACGCATGTGGCGATCTATGATCAGCAGCATCGGCTGGTCAGTGAGGGAAGGCAGGACGCAGTATATAAAAAAATCCCGGCCAATTCTTTCGTCCAGGCTATGTATCGGCTCGGAGAACGGTTCATGGAATACCAGAAGACTTTCAGAAAGAAGATTGAAAAAGTAGGCAACAGGCAGTAAGCAGTTGGCAGTTATGTTAGTGTTTTTTCATTATTTATTGGTAAGAAACCGGGGTAGTGAGTGTTTCCGTTTGCCTGCTTACCGTTGCAAGCTGCCAACCAGAAACGGAGGTGGGGGCTATGGATTCGGAAAAAGAACGGTATGGTATCAGTTTGGCTGTACCGGAAGAGAGTGCGGTGAACTTCACAGAAACAGAATCTCAAGAAGTCGCTGTAGAAGACAATCCCATTGTCTCATCTTGTCTTATCTACGACTCCTTCCTCAGATATTTCCACTGCCCCGAAAACTACGTCATCAGAAGGCGAAGGAACTAATAAGTTCTCTGCCGAAAGTGGTATAGGCGATGGTATCGGTACCGGAACTGGCGATGGAGAAGGAGATGGAAACGGCAGTGGAGAGGGAGGAGGCATCGGAACCAATCCGGGTGTTCCTGTAACACCGCCGACGCTTCAGAACTACGCAGAACCGCAATATCCCAGTCGAGCCATTCTGGACAGAATCACCGGAATGGTACAGGTAAAAATCACCGTCAATGCCGTAACGGTCACAACCAGTTCCGAAAGTGGAACCTTGGACCAGGCTGTGGTGGATACCGTCTATCAATGGACGTTTTCACCGGCTTTGGATACACTGGGGAGACCTACGGCTTGTACTATCTATGTGCCGGTGACGTTCAAGATGCAATAATATATAGGCAGTTTATGGCGTATCATTCACTATGAACTGTCATGCAAAAAACTCCTATGCTTTTTAGAGATAGGCGTTTTTTCTTGCACTGTACTCTTAGTTTCTTTGTTCTTCTAATAATTCTTGTGTTGATATACTGTCGTGCATTTGATCATGTCTAAATAATTTTCATATGTTTGCAAGGCTGATTTGTATTTCCTATCAGCCATGTGGTTGGACATATTTTTTACCTGACGAACGACAGACTCGGGAAATATGCATATAAGAAACAGGTTCTGCCGTTCCCGTAAAGCTTATAAAAGTTGCTAAAAGAGGGCATATCAGATAAGATATATAAAGATTTTCAAAATATCTGACAGAGGCATGAAATGGATAAATTTGAAGAGCTTCTCCTGTCCAAGCATATGAAACGGACACCGGCGCGGCTTATGATTTTAAAAGTATTAGAAGACAGTTTGCCCGTGACGGCAGGGGACATCTATGAGGCAGTTCGTAAAAAAGACACCAAACTGAGTCTTTCCACAGTTTACAGAAATTG
>QWCJ01000735.1_pt1 | contig 10104 bp, 8 predicted proteins | sample 1972501 | NCBI WGS metagenome assembly QWCJ01 (sample SAMN09866711, study PRJNA288562) | Human vaginal metagenome isolate term2_vaginal, whole genome shotgun... | isolation source: vagina | host: Homo sapiens | place: USA: California
GTCGATACGCATTTGCCACGGACAGCGACGGCACGTTTGCCAGCAGGCGTTTGGAGTAGTCCTGTGTGGGGTTGGTCAGCATCGTGCTCACAGGACCGTGCTCAACGACGCGTCCGCGCTCCATGATGACCACGTCATCGGCGCGATCGCCCGCAACGGCGAGGTCGTGGGTGATGAAAATGACGCCCAAGCCCAACTCGGTACGCATCTCATCGAGCAGGTCAAGGATGGTTTTTTGCACGGTCACGTCGAGTGCGGACGTGGGTTCGTCCGCAATGAGCACCTCGGGCTCGAGCGCTACCGCAGCCGCGATGAGCACGCGCTGCTTCATGCCGCCGGACAACTCGTGCGGGTATTGGTTGTAGCGCTTTTCAGGATCATCGATGCCGACGCGCTCAAGCAGGGCGATTGCTTGACGACGACGCGACGCCGCGTCCCCCACCCTATGAATCTCCAACCCATCCTCCACGGATGCGCCGATGGTTTTCAGCGGGTTGAGCGAGTTGTTCGGATCCTGCGGAACCAAACCAATCTTTGCGCCGCGCATCTGACGCCACTCGGCAGCGCTCAGGCTGGCAAGGTCTTGGCCCTTGAACCGGATGGAGCCCGCGCGCACGTTGCCGGTGGGACCCAACAAGTCGAGCGCCGCCATGGCGGAGGTGGTCTTGCCGGAGCCGGACTCGCCGACGATCGCGGTCATCTTGCCGGCCTCGACAGCAAACGCGATGTTTTCCACGGTGGGCTCGGCATCGCCGTACGCAACGGTGAGGCCGTCAACTTCAAGCAGCGGTGTGGTTGCGGTACTCACTTCGCATCACCTTCTGTCTGAATGACCTGGGAGATGTGGTTGGTGGACATCACGGTGGCCACAATGGCCAGACCCGGCAGCACGATCAGCCACCAGGCGGTGGACATGAAGTCGCGGCCTTCCGCGATCAGCAGGCCCCACTCCGGCACTGGTGGCGGTGCGCCGTAGCCCAGGAAGCCAAGGATGGACAACTGCAGGATTGCGGTGCCGAACTGCAGCGCAGCCAGCGCCAACACTGGGGTCAGCGAGTTGGGCAGCACGTGGCGGAACAACACCTGGGTCTGGGTTGCGCCAGAGCCGTAGGCAGCCTCGACGAAGTCTGCACCGGCAATCTGGATCACCTGCGAACGAGCCAGACGAGCGAACGTGGCCACCGATGTCATACCGACAGCAAACGCCGCCTGCAGCGAACCGAAACCGGTGACGATGATGATGGACAGCGACAGCAAAATGCCCGGGATGGCCAGCAGCACGTCCACGAACCGCATAAGCACGGTCTCTACCCAGCCACGCTGCGTACCTGCAACAAGGCCAATCAAGGTGCCCAGGACCAGGCCGACCACCACGGCGATCAGTGCGCCGAGCAGCGACTGGCGTGCGCCGTAAACCACGCGGGAGTACACGTCGCGGCCCACGGCGTCGGTACCGAAGATGTGCTCGCCATTCGGCGCGAGCAGCGCCACATCCACGCCCTTGTATGGGTCGTAGGTGGCAAACACACCCGGCAGCAGCGCCCACAGGGCAGCGATGACCAGGACGATCAGCGACAGGAACGTCGCCGGCGAGCGCCACCGGCGGTTCTTGCGCGACTTCGCCCGCACGCCAGCGCGCGTATTCGCCCGCGCAACAGGATTCGTTGCTGCTTGTGTTGTTTGTGTTGTCATCGGGCGCCCTCCTTCACGGCAGCCTGAGCGGTGCTCTTCTTAGCCTTGTTGCTCTGTGGCCCCGCATCCCGCAGTCGCACATCAAGCACCGGGTAGAGCAAGTCGACGATGAGGTTGATCAGCACGTACGCGGTCGCGGCGATAAGCACCACGCCCAGCAGGACCGGCATGTCGCGGCTGGACACCGCGTTGACGGTCAGGGAGCCCAAGCCTGCGCGGCCGAAGACGGTTTCGGTCACCACTGCCCCGCCGACGAGTTCGCCGAACAGCAGGCCGGCCATGGTGATGGCGGGCAGCAACGAGTTGCGCAGCACGTCGCGCCAGAAGATGCGGGCCTCGCTGGCACCGCGGGCGCGGATGACTTGGACGAATGGTTGGGCGCGGACTTCGTCGATAGACCGGATGAGCACCTGCATCAGCGGCGCAGCCATCGGCACGGCCAGGGTGAGCGACGGCAGGATGAGCCCCTCGAGCGGGGTCGGGTCGACCACGTTGACCCAGCCGAGTTGGAAGGAGAAGAACTGCAGCAGCAGGATCGCAATCCAGAAGCCTGGCAGCGACACCATGAACGACGGCAGCGCGCGGAAGAAATTACGCACCGCACCACCGCCCGGCAGCGTGGCCACATAGGCGGTGAGCAGCGCGACGATGACGGCAAGACCGATCGAGGTCGCGGCCAGCGCAAAGGTGTGTGGTGCGGCGTCGACGATGAGGTCGAACACCGGCGTGCCCGAGGCAACCGAGAACCCCAGGTTGCCGGTAAACAGCCCGGCAAGGGTAGCCAGGTACTGCTCGACGAGCGGTTTATCCACGCCCATCTGCTCGCGGATCTCCTCGATCTCTGCCTGGGACAGCCCAAGCGCGGGGTCCGCATAGCGCGCAGCCACGCCGTCCGACGGCAGCGCAGACAGCAGGAAGAACGCAAGCGTGTAGGCAAGCAGTAGCACGAGCAGCGCCTGCCCAACGCGTTTCAGCACAGTGGTACTCATTTAGTTGTCCTCCCCATCACGGTCGAAGTACACCGAGTAGAAACTCGGGCGGGCCACCGATTCGGTAACAAAGCCCTTCACGTGTGGCGCAAGTGCGTACACCTGCGGCTCCTCAAACAACGGCAGCACGTAGGCCTGTTCTGTGAGGTAGTCCTGCACCGCCTTCGACGCGGCCGCACGGCCCGCATCGTCCGGTGTGGAAACCACCTTTTGCAACAACTCCTCGAGCTTGGCATCCACTGGGGTGCCATCTCCTGCGTTGTTCAGCAGCGAGTCGCGGCGGTTCACCGACAAGTGCGACTCAATCACGTCATAATCCGCACGCCCCACCATCGTGTGCATCAACTGCACGCGGTTGATGTCCTTCTGCGCTGCGTTTTGCGTGGCACGATCCCCGGCCACCATGTTCAGCTCAATACCCAGGTCACGCAGGTCCGACTGCACCATCGTGACAATCTCCTTCGAGCGCGGCTGCGGCAGCGCGTGGTTGACCGACAGGCTCAACCGCTGCCCGTCTTTCACGCGGATGCCGTCGGGGCCGGGGGTCCAGCCGGCGTCGTCGAGAAGCGCACGCGCCTGATCGGGATCGAACGTGTACGCGCCGGGCTGCTCCGCGTAGCCAAGGGCACTCGAGGTCATCGGCGCGGTGGCTAACGGGTAGGAATCCGACAGCAGAATGCGGACGATTTCCTCGCGGTTCACGCCATGAATAATCGCCTTGCGTACTCGAATGTCCTGCAGCAATGGGTGGTTGAAGCGGAAGGCAAACTGATTGTTCATACCGTTGGCTGCGGCAGCGACAATCTGCACGCCCTGGTCTTCCAGGTGGCGCTCTACCGGTGGGGAGATCGTGCGTGCGATATCCGCCTGGCCGGACAGCAGTGCGCCGGAGCGGACGGCTTCTTCGGCGGCCAGGGTGTAGTGGATGCCGTCGATACGCGCAGGTCCTTGGTGCTCGAGCGATGGTGGTGCCCAGTCGTAATCCTCGCGCGTTTTCAGCACGAGGTCAGTACCCAGCGTTTCACTATCGACGACAAAGGGGCCCGAACCGATCACATTCGCCGCCCCGCCTGGGCCGAAGTCCTCGTTGCGCAGCTGCAGGGAGGAATCCGCCAGCAGGCCCGCGTTGTACGAGGACGTAGCCTGCGCGAAGCCCGGAGAAGGTGCGGTGAAGTGGAAGCGAACCGTGTCCTCGTCGACAACTTCGCCGTAGTCGTAGTTGGAGATCTGCTCCGAGACGTTGAGCAGGCGATCCTTGTCGCCCTGGCCGTAGAGGTCGAAGTTGTCCACGATGTTCTGCGCGGTCATCGGTGTGCCGTCGGAGTAGGTCACATCCGTGCGGATATCGAAGGTGAACACGGTGGCGTCCTCGTTGATCTCCGGCAGGTCGGTGGCAATCCACGGCTGGAGTTCGAGCGTTTCTGGGTCTTGGTAGAGCAACCTGTCCGTTAACTGATTGACCACACCGCCGTTGGGATAAAACCCGGCTGCTGGCGGATAGAGGCTGTTAAACCAGTTGGATTCCAGGTAGGTGAGCACATTGTCACCCTCTGCGTGAGATTCAGCGCCACCCCCTGCGGTGCAGCCGCTCAGCAGGGCAACTGCACCTACAAGTACAACTGGGGCCGCGACCGTTTTCTTCGGCACGTTATCGTCCTCTTTTCCCTTGTGGTTTTCGGCACCATACCACTTTTAGACAATTCGGTTCTTTCTTAATAGACTGCGCAGTCTATACACGTTATAAAGATTCATCGAAATCGTGGAGGTACATCGCTGTGGGAGCAGACATCGCCATCGTCGGAGCAGGACCGCGAGGCATCTCCATCACCGAGCGCATCGCAGCCTTCCTCAACGACCGTGGCGCCACACCACTGACGTTGCACATCATCGACGACGCCCAGCTCGGCGCCGGCCGCATCTGGGACACCGAACAAACCCGCACACTGTGCATGAACACCCTGGCTGGCGCGGTGACCCTGTTCACCGAACCCGGCGCGACCGTCAGCGCACCTGTGCTCGAAGGCCCCACCATGTTTGAGTGGATCCAGGCGCTTCGTGGCGAATTCGCGCATCCGCTTATCAGTGACCACCCGCCGGCCGTCCCCAGCACCTTCGACGCTGAAATCCGTGTGACGCGACCTGAATCTAATCCTTCTCGCGCGTTGTACGGCGAGTACTTGCGCTGGGTGTGGCAGGTTGCGCTGGCCGAGCTGCCGGACTCCGTCACAGTGGCCCAGCACCATTCCCGCGCGATGTCGCTGTACAGCGACGGAGGCCGCGACGCGATCTTGCTTGCAGACGGCACGCTGATCCACGCCGACGCCACCGTGGTTGCCTCCGGCTGGGTGCTGCCCGCTCCGACCCCGGCGCAGCAGGCCTTTGCCAAATCTGGCTTGACGTACATCCCGCCCGGCAACCCGGTTGAGCAGGACGTGGAGCGCATCGGTGAGGGCGAGCGTCTGCTTGTGCGCGGTATGGGCATGGGCTTTTTCGACCTCATGGCGCTGACCACCATCAACCGGGGCGGCCGCTTCTTCGAGGACGACACGGCCCGCTCCGGTTTGCGTTACGACGCCACCGGCGAGGAACCCCACTTCGTAGTCACCTCCGGCCGCGGCTACCCCTACCTGCCTAAGTCCGAGTACAACTCGCTGCCGCCAAAGGCCGATTTGTCACGCCTGCGCGCAGCCATCGATGCCAACCCTGCCGAGCCCGGCAGCGGCACCTTGTCGTTCGGCCGCACCCTGTGGCCAGCGCTCGCCCGCGATGCCTTCGCCGAGTACTACCGCACCCTCGCGCGCGTGCGCCCCGAGGCGCTGAAGGTGCCGCTCGAGGAGATCATCACGCGTATCGACGACACCGACCTGGCCGTCCACGCCTCCCCCGAGGACATCCTGCCGGTCGCCCGCGCCCTGACCGAAGCACTCGAGGGCACAAGCACCGAACCGTTCGACATGGCTGCCTGGGTCGACCCGCTCGCCGGCACGGAAGATCTCAGCCTGGACGAACTCCAGCGCGTGGTCACCGACTCCATGGCGGGCGACATCGCCGAGGCCGTCGCCGCCTGGGACTCCCCGATCAAGGCCGGGCTGTGGGCGATTTCAGCCGGCCGCAAACCCAGCGCCATCGCCACCGAAAACGGCAAAGGCACCCCGGAGGTGGCCCGCTCGCAGTACATGGCGTTCGGTCAGATGGTCGGCTCCGGCCCGCCACTGTTCCGCACGCGCGAACTGCTTGCACTTGCCGACGCTGGCCTGGTGACGTTCCTGGGCCCGCAGCCGGTCGTCGATACGCAAGATGGCGCATTCACCGCGACCAGCCACGGGCGCAGCGCCACCGCGACCGCACTCGCCGACGCGTTCCTGCCTGGCCCGGACATCCGCAACACCAAGGACCCGCTGGTGCGCTCGCTTGTCGACGCCAACCGCGTCCGCCCCTTCGCCCAAACCGCCTCACCCGAAACCGACGCGGACACCCGCCGCGCCGTCCACCCCGACGGCACCCTGGATCCCCGCCTGCACATCGTGGGCATCCCCACCGGCAAGCAGTGGGCGGACACGACGATCTCGCCGATGCCGGGCACGAACCCGCTCATGCTGCAAGAAACCGACAAAACTGCGTTGTCGCTGCTCACCCAGGCGCGCGTGCTCTAGGCCTGTTCTAGGCCGGCACTAGATTAAGCGAACGTGTTATCGTCTACCTACATTCATTCGTTTTCGAGAATTCAGAAAGAGGTTTTTCCTTGAAGTTTGGAACTAAGCTTGCTACTTCTATCGCTCTAGCTTCTGTGCTCGTACCAATGCCAGTCGCTACGTCCGCAGAGATTTCTCAGAACGAGGTTCAGCAGCCAACTAGCACCGGGGCGGGAAATGATGTCCTTGAGGAAAGGATTGCTAAGGCACAAGAGGAGCGACAAGCGCTTCTCGTAATCAATGACGCTGATGAGAGCGGATATTCCGCTGAAGTAGTAAACGGTAACGTTCGCAAAGAAGCGGACACAGTATTTGTAGAAAGCCCGAAGGGCGAAGAAGAAGCTCTGCCCACTTCAAAGACTCTCACTACTGGAGAGAAAGTAAACATCGAATACTCGGTTGAAGGTGACCAGATCACTGCAAAGTATTCAACGAACGTTGATCCAGAGTTAGTCGATGCCGCCCTCATTCAACCTCGGTCTACTGCTGGGTGTGTGGGGGCCATCCTCGTAGGGATCGGAGGGACTACAGCATCTGCAGTCGGAGTCGCCACTGCGCCGCTCACAGGTCCTATTGGCCCTATGATGGCTGCAGCTACCATGGCAACCGCATCTGGTTCTATCGTAACCGCTGCTGATCAGTGCGGATAAATATAAGTACCACGAACAGTAAGGAACGAAATGAGCCTTGGACGCAGAATGCTGATCATTGCGTTGAGTACGAACATTGCCATGCTTTGTTTAGTGAGTGCTGTTCTCCAGATAGTTCTGCCGAACGATGCACCGCAGTGGCTCATCTTTGGAAATATTGTTGTCTTCGTAGCGTGTGTCTACTACACATACAAAGCAGTGACGGTGTGGCCGGATGAAGAAAAGGCAGCCACAATTAGTTGATTGCCAAATTTCCTGGAGCGCTACCCTAAGTCGCGCGCAACCGCCCACCGGGTCAACTGGTGGCGGTTCGACGTCTGCGTCTTGCGCAAAATGTTGGAGGCGTGCGTCTCCACCGTCTTCACCGAAATGAACAGCCGCTCGGCGATTTCCTTGTAGGTGTAACCACGCGCAAGCAGCCGCAACACCTCAAGTTCACGCCGGGTCAGCGAGTCCACCGCCGGGTCGTCCTCCTCCACAACCGGACCAGAGGCAAACGCGTCGAGCACAAACCCGGCAAGCCGCGGCGAGAAGTATGCGTCTCCGCCGCGCACCCGCTCAATCGCCTCCGCAAGTTCTGTCCCTGCGATGTTCTTGGTCACGTACCCACGCGCCCCGGCACGGATCAGCGCAATAACATCCTCAGCGGCGTCGGAGACACTCAACGCTAAATACGCAGGCCCCGGCGCGCGTTTGAGCACAGCCAACCCACCACCGTCGGGCATGTGCACGTCCAACAGCACCACATCTGGCTGCGTCTTTTCGATCCCGCGCACCGCCTCCGCAACCGTGCCCGCCTCCCCGACAACCTCCAGCTGGCCGTCGCCTGCGGCAGCCAGTTCGGCCTTCACCCCGGCCCGAAACACCGAGTGATCATCTACGAGAAACACGCGCGTCATAGGTCTAACGCTAGTTCGATCTCGGAGCCATTGCCTATCGACGACACCACGTGCACCTCTCCCCCAACCCGCTCAACCCGGCCCACGATGGAATCGCGCAGCCCGTGCCGGTCCGCCGGCACAGCCTCCGGGTCGAAGCCAGCACCCCGGTCACGCACGAACACCTCGAGCCTTCCCGCGAGATGCTCGGCGTAGACGTCGATCGTGTCTACCCCCGCATGCTTTGCGGCGTTGACCATCGCCTCCCGGGCGGCGAGCACGACCGCTTCGGTGCGCTCGTCGAAAGGAATGTCGTCTCCCACCGTGACCGGTTGAATCACGACCCCGTAGGCGTCCTCCACCTCGCCCGCGGCTTTCTGCAACGCGGCGAAGGTGGTGGTGTGGTTGGACACGGTGTCGTCGAAAAGCCATGCCCGAAGTTCGCGCTCCTGACCACGGGCAAGGCGCACCACCTCGTCCGGATCATCCGCCTGGCGCTGAATCAGCGCCAGGGTCTGCAGCACCGAATCGTGCAGGCGCGAGGCGATCTCCGCGCGCTGATCCGCCACCGCTTTCGCCTCACGCTCCGCGACAAGCGAGTTGGCCAACTTGGCAATCAGCGGCACCACAAGCACCCCGACACCAAGCACCGTCACCAGCACGGAAACAACCACACCGGCGACCCCGGCGCTCTCCCCGAGGAGTGCCACAGCGAGCACCCCGCTCATAATCAACAGCGCGCCTAAGGACAACGCGGCGATGTTGCCCCACGAATCCGTACCGCGGTCGTACGCCTGCAACGCAATCACCGCACCGACGATGAGCACGCCGATGATGAACACCACCGTGACCCCCGCGCCGGAGGAAATCTGCAGCGACGTCAACGCACCAGCGAAACCTGCAAGCACCAGGAAGATGTCGAGCGCACTCGGGCGCTGCCGCGGCGCAGCACCTTCAGCAACCGGGGTAAACACCCACAGACCTGCGTACAGCAGCACGCCGAAGCCACCAGCGAAACTCGCCGCAACCAAAAACAGACGCACCCATTTCACGTCCACCCCGAGCAGGTCAGCCGCCCCGGACGCCACGCCAGCAATAACGCGGCGGGAACGATCACGGGTCAGCCGGGGATACAACGCAGACATGTCCCCTATCGTTGCACGGCAACTCCCTCAGGCACATCGGGGTAAACCCTGAGATGAAAAATCAGGGTCGTTCCCGATACCGCGCTTGGCGTTGCCTCGCAACAATAGAAGCCATGGAAACCAACACACTCAAGCGCATGTGGGAGAGCCGCCCGCCCCGCATCCCACAAGACCAGGGCGGCAAGGCCGTCGTCGGTGGTGTCTGCGAAGGCATCGGTGCCCGCTACCAAATCGACCCAACGCTCATCCGCGTCCTGTTCGTCGTATTGTCAATCGCCTTCGGCGGTGGCCTGTTCCTCTACCTGCTCTGCTGGATCAATATGCCCCGCTTCGGGCTGACCCGCACCCCAGCAACTTCGATCGCCACCCCGAAAGAGCAGCTGACCAAGGTAGAGAAGAAAGAGCGCGACACCGGCTGGCTGCTGCTCCTCGGTCTTGTCATCTTCTTCCCGTCCGTTGCTGTTGCCAGCGACCTGCGCGGTGTTTTGGTTACCTTCGCGCTCTTCGCGCTCGGCTGGTACCTTGCCTACCAGCGCCAGCCGGAAGCACCGGAGGGACTCGTGGTGGGCTTGGAGTCGCAGACGAGCAAAGTCCCTGTCGTAGACACCTCCCACCTGACCGTACCGGAGGGCTACGAACACCCCGGGCAGAAGCCACCGGCATGGGACCCACTCGGCGCGGCACCGGGCCTGTGGCACCTGCCGGACCCAGTCGAGCCAGCTCCGGAGCGTGCGCAACCAAAGAAGCGCTACTGGCTGTGGATCCCCGTCACGCTGGTGCTGACAACGGCAACGGTGTTTGCGCTGGGGGTCACCAGCGAAGTGCGACTTGGCAATTACAGCCGCTTCGGCAGCGCGTACATCACCGTGTACGACGTCGACGAGCTACCAGACCAAATGGGCACCAGCGGCTTCATCGGCGAGTCATACATCGACTTCACCGATCTCGAACCGCTGAGCGAGCCGAAAACGGTCAACATTGCGAACAACATCGGCAGCACCGATATCATCCTGCCGGAAAACGTCCCCGTCGACATCAACTGCAAGGTGAACATCGGC
>QWCJ01001597.1_pt1 | contig 10059 bp, 9 predicted proteins | sample 1972501 | NCBI WGS metagenome assembly QWCJ01 (sample SAMN09866711, study PRJNA288562) | Human vaginal metagenome isolate term2_vaginal, whole genome shotgun... | isolation source: vagina | host: Homo sapiens | place: USA: California
ATGTTTGTAGCTTACAGAGTTTTGGATAAAATAGAATTGGGAATAGGTGAAACTAAACAAGTTTTCGTAATAACTTCGAAAAACGAAGAAGTTGCAAATATTATTATGCAAGATATGAATCGTGGTGTCACTTTATTACACGGAGAAGGTGCTTATTTGAATAACGAACAAGATATAATATTCTGCGTTTTAAAGAGAGCACAAGTTGCTTATTTGAAGAAGAAATTGAAAAAGATTGATCCTCGTGCATTTATTACAGTAAATGACGCATACGAAGTATTGGGTAAAGGATTCGAAAAAGAAGAATATTAAGGAGTGGTATTATCAAAAACTTATTAATAGCACAATCAGGTGGACCAACTTGTGCCATCAATGCAACATTGGCTGGTTGTTACAAGAAAGCAATTGAATTGGGATTTGACAATGTGTACGGAGCTTTATACGGAGTACAAGGATTATTGGATTCCAAAATCATAGACTTGAAGTCGCAAATCAAAACAGAAGAAGATTTGAACAGATTAAAAATCACTCCTGCAAGTGCATTGGGTTCTTGCAGATACAAAGTAGATAGCGAAGAGAAACTTGCCAAAATCGTAGAAATTTTGAAATCATTTAATATTAATTATTTTATCTACATTGGTGGCAATGATTCAATGGACACTGTGTATCAATTATCCAAATACATCGAAAAAATTGGAGAAGATATTAATGTAATGGGATCTCCAAAAACAATTGACAATGATTTGTTTGGAACAGATCACACTCCAGGGTTTGGTTCTGCAGCAAAATTTGTGGCGAATTCTGTTTATGAAATAGCAAAGGATGTCGAAATCTACGACTACAGAACTATAACTATTGTTGAAATCATGGGACGATACGCTGGATGGTTAACAGCAGCAGGAGCAATCTCCAAAAAACTTTGTAACCTTGGAGCAGATCTTGTGTATATAAGTGAAGACACATTTGAATTTGATAACCTAGTCAAGGAAATCAATGAAAACTTCAAAAGGACAGATAATATTTTGATTTTAGTAAGTGAAGGAATCAAAGATTCTTCCAATAACTTCATATCAAAAACATCTGGCAAGAAAGACAAGTTCGGCCATGCACAATTGCAAGGACCATCTCACATAATCAGAGATAAATTAAAAGAAATTTACGATATGCCAATTAGAAGTATTGAACTCAACATACTTCAACGATGTGATATGTCATTTGCATCCAAGACTGATATCGAAGAATCATTCGAAGTTGGAGAATTTTCTGTTGAGTGTGTAGAAAATCATTCAGGTAAAATGGTTGGAATCAAAAGAATTTCCAACAAACCTTACAAGACAGAATTTGAACTTGTGGATATAGAAAAAGTTGCCAACAAAACAAAAATGATAGTTCCAAAATACACAGACAGCCATTTCCAAATCGACGACGAATTTATGGACTACATTCTTCCTTTAATCGAAGGAGAAATCGAAGTAGAATACAAAAATGGAATAGCACAATACTTTGCATTCGACAAAGAAGATATTGTGAAATTGTAAAATCAAGAGCAGAGTTTGTAATAATTCTGCTCTTTTTTTAAAAAACTTGTAAAAAACACTTTACAAAACAATATTATTGTGCTATCATAGAAAGGTAGTCGTGGTTCATTAGCTCAGATGGTAGAGCACCTGACTTTTAATCAGGGTGTCCCGGGTTCGAGTCCCGGATGAGCCACCAATAGCCGAGCTTTTGTAGCTCGGTTTTTTTAATTTGAGGTGTAAAATGTATTTAATTGTATCCGCATTGATATTATTATTTTTATTAATATCAATATCATACAAAATTAACATAATACAGTACGAAATAAAATCTGAAAAGATTGACCGTGATATTAATATATTGTTCTTATCGGATCTTCATTCATGCGATTATGGAATAAATCAAAAGAAATTAATGGATAAAATAAAATTCGTCGATTGTGATGTAATTTTGTTGGGTGGAGATATTGTAGATGACAAATTAAAACCCAAAAAAGCATTTGAATTGCTGGAACAATTGCAACAACTGGGCAAAAAGATATACTACGTTCATGGAAATCACGAAAAAAGAATAGAAAACCTCGTAGAAATAGATGAGACAATCAGAAAATATAATGTACAAATTCTAGATAATGAAGATGTGTTCTTATCAAACAATATTAAACTTATCGGAGTGGACGATTCATCTGGAAAAATATTGGATGATTATGAAAACAAATTAGATGATTTAGATGAAAAATTAAAATCAGAAAATTATAATATCTGTTTGATTCACAAACCAGATTATTATTTCAAGAAAAATCTGAAAAATTTCGATTTGATGATTTCAGGTCACACTCACGGTGGACAATGGAGGATTCCTTTTATATTAAATGGAGTTATATCTCCGGGACAAGGCTTGTTTCCAAAGTATGCTGGTGGAATGTATAATGATGGTTATACACTTATAGTGTCACGTGGACTTGCCAAGGAAAAGACCGTAGTTCCAAGGATATTTAATCGACCAGAAATTAATTTAATAAAATTAGCAAAAATCAACAATAGTTAAGAAAAGTATACAATGCTTGGAAAACTATTGTTTTTTTATTTTAGTGTACTAAAATATAGTTAAAGATAAATATATTTATTGATTTATAACGAAAGGAGACAATATGAAATACTCAATGAAAAAGCTAATTGCAACAATCGCAGTAGTATTTGTTGTAATAGCTGGACTTAATGCTAGTCTTGTAAATAAATCAGAAACGATTTCTAGTTCAGGAATAGAAGTCGATGACGATTATAAGTACATTTCACTATCACATGAAAATGTAGGAGGAGAAATGGAATATGAAAAATCTGGCTACAAGGGAGTACTGAAAAAATCAATACGTCCAGACTATGAAGAAGAGGGTAGGTTGTATTACAGATACTCTGGGAATTTAAAGAAACAATAAGGAGACAAAAATGTTTACTTACAAACTAAAAAAATTATACAGATACAAGATGATTCCATTTTTGATTCTATTTTCTATAATTATGGGTGTGGTTTCTTTTTTTCTACATTTTAAGACAACCAACCATGCATTTGATTTTCTTACTTCAAGTCATATGTCCATTTCTAATGGCATTAGTTGGGATGAGGTCGTCATAAAAAAAACTAATTGGAAGAAAATAACACCGGAAGAACCAGATAAGGAGAGCTACGAAAACCACAAGCAATACCTGATTGAAGGGAAAAATATACTACAAAACTTGATGAAAGCTCATGGTATTGACGAAAACTACAAGTATAACAAGTCTAGTTATAATGAAAAGGATATCATAAAGTACACTAATGAATTGGATGCTCTGAATAATAAGTACAATACAGACGAGAACATAGATAATCCTAAGGAACTCAGGACATCTGTACTGAATGGAGAAGGCTACATAAATTTCTTGAAAGAGAGAAACTCAGTTGAAGATAGATTGATTGACGAGAATGACAATCACAGTTTCAGCAAAGTGATATTTGATGAAGCTGGTGTGATTTTTGGAGCTGTGCCAATAATTCTACTAGGTTTTGTGATGATTTTCACAATGAGAGAAGATGATATAACCAGCGTAACATCGAATTCCAAAACAAAGGATGTGGCAAATAATTTTGGTATTATTATGTGTATGATATTGATGTATATTTTCATTTCCTTACTTACATTATTAGTGGCATCCTTACTAACTGGAAATGGTGTGGGTGAATTAACATATCACTACGATTCAACATTTGTTATTAGGACTGTTCAGGACAGGAGTGGTTCGATAAGAGAATACTCATACGTTATGAGAACGCCTTTGTCCACATTTTTAAAGAGTGTATTTCCTTTTGCTTTAATCACTATGTCGTTTGGATTTGCGTTTTCTTTTGTTGATAAACTTATACAAAACACCAAAGTAAAGTATTTTACTTTGATCTTGATAATGAGTTTGCTATTGGTTGATTTTAATTTCTTCAATCATGCATACAATCCTCTAAGCTTGTTCAAATCGTACTCGATAAAACCAGTAATTTCAACCGTGGTTATGCTTTTGATATCAGCTATAGGTACGATTTTTTTGAACAGGAGAAAAGAATTCACATCACATGATACATACAAAGAGCGAAATGTATTCAGCTTAAAAGGTTCCGTGAAAAACTGTGTAGTATCATTTAATGGGTTTTTGATAATGTTTGTAGTGTGTGCTATTTTGGTTGGAAATATCTGCCTACAAAACAATTGGCACAATTTTAATTCCACTCAAATTAAAAACTATACCGATCTTAATTCTACTATGGAGAATTTGGTATATAGGGATATTGATGAGATTAAGGCAAAATACGGCAATAGCAAAAGAGCAAAGGAAATGATAGATTCTCATTCAGATGCTTTGAAATTTTACGAAAATGAGAACAAATACTTCGACGCTTATGAAAATAGATACAAGACTCCCCAAAAGTTCAATAATGTGAATAAGGAAAGGGTAACTGAATTTAATGGTTTTGATTTTCAAGGAACAGGTAGTGAAACAACAGGAATGGTGGATGTATTCAACGATTTTGCTCTTGAAGGAGCATTCTTCAAACAAAAATATATGCTCATAAACAACATCACACCAACAGACAGATTCTATATTCCGCAATCAGGAATTGATTATAATCCTTTTGATGTGGATAGTTTCAAAGGAACTTTGCCTAAAATCAACTACTATATTACTCATGGAATATCAGAGAGAACTAATGCTTTTGCGATGTTACATGATTACTTCTATCTTAAATTTAATGTAGTGTTGATTGTGTTTGCGCTATTGCTGTTCACATCTACGATTATCAAATCGAATAAGCAGCTTGAACTTAAATCAGTACTTCCTGTAAGTCGAACAAAATCGTACAAGTCAAAAATTATAGAAAGCGTAATATATGCGATTGGTATCAACATCATGGCAGCATTGATATTATTCTTAGCTGGTGGTATTATGGGTGGATTTGCAGACAGTGATTTTCCAATTATTAACTATATTGTGGACGGTGGAATAATTTACTCAAATGTCGGCCCATTTGTGGTGTATATATTAGAATCTTTTACAATAACTGTGTTGTTTACGATATTTATCAGTATGTTTGTAAATTCTATGTACACTGCTACTAACAAACTATTTACGATATTAATATTTGATAAGACAGAATTCTTACACGATGGTGATGGCTGTTGTAGTTCTTGTGATTAGTTCAATATTGTTTTATGTATTGGGTAGAGTTTCATTTGGCAGGAGGAAATAATGTTAGAAGTAGTAAATATTGAAAAAAGTTACGGAAAGAAAAAGATACTTCACGATATATCTTTTAGTATTGAAAAAGGACAAATCAAAGCTTTGGTAGGACCGAATGGCTCTGGTAAGACTACTTTGATGAATACTATGACCAATCTTCTCAAAAGAGATGGCGGACAAGTTTTGGTAGACGGCAAAGAGTTTAAAGATGAGAAGATTTTTAATCATATTTCTTTTTTCAAAGATGAGAAAATCTTGGATGAAAACTTGTACGGCATGGATTATTTGAACTATATCAAAAATGTCTATAAAAGAACCAAGGATGATGTGGATAGGGTTATCAAAGAAATAGGAATTGAAAGTTTTGTAAAAAGCAAGACTGGTTCGTATTCTTTGGGTATGAAAAAGAAGCTGATGCTTGCGATGGATTTCTTGCCACAAAGAGATATTATATTGCTTGATGAACCACTTTCTGGTCTTGATCCAACTAGCGTTATAAAGATGATGGCTCTTATAAAGAAGAAAGCAAAAGATGGACAGGGAATTTTAATATCCAGTCACTCTTTAAATGATATCGATGAAATCACCAATAATATTTTGTTCTTAAAAGACGGGAAAATTTTGGAAGAAGTTTTGGAAAATGAAAAATTTATTGAGATTATTTCAAACGATAACGAAAAATTATCATCAGTTTTGAAATCCAAGGGTTTTAATATGGACAAAAATATGATAAGCTTAAACAACAATAGTATTAATGATATTTTGTCTATTATTATAGAAAATAATATTGAGATTTTGGATATCAAAAGACGTTCGAAAACTTCTCAAGAACGATACAAAGAAATTTTCGGAATTTAAAATAAAAATATGCAAAAAACTAAGAATTTGTTTGACATATCATAATGTTAATGATAGAATATACAAGGATAAATAAGAATATCTTGTATATTCTTTTTTTATGCATAAAATAATTTCAGGAGGTGGAAAATTTGCCAACAATTAATCAATTAGTAAGACAAGGAAGAAAATCTAAAACTTACAAGTCTGATTCACCAGCTTTGAGTCGTAACTTCAACAGCATCAAAAAAAGCTATACAGAAGCTAACTCACCTCAAAAAAGAGGCGTATGTACTTCAGTAAGAACTATGACTCCTAAAAAGCCTAACTCAGCACTTCGTAAGGTTGCCAGAGTTCGTTTAACTAATGGTATGGAAGTTTTATCTTACATTCCAGGTATCGGACACAACCTACAAGAACACAGTGTTGTATTAATCAGAGGTGGTAGAGTAAAGGACTTACCAGGGGTAAGATACCACATTGTCAGAGGTGCTTTGGATACTGCAGCTGTTCAAAACAGAATGCAAGGTCGTTCAAAGTACGGTGCTAAGAAACCAAAGAAATAAAACAAAAACAAAAGGTATTAGTGTGAATAAAAGATTTTAATATACATTTATAGCACAGCGATGTAATTCGAGTACCTGAGAAATACTAAATAGTAAGGAGGGAAGCGAAGTGCCAAGAAAAGGACATGTTCAAAAAAGAGAGGTAATGCCAGATCCAGTTTACGATGATAAGACAGTTACTAAGCTTATCAACAACATTATGTTAGACGGAAAAAAAGGTACTGCCCAAAAAATTGTTTATGGTGCTTTTGATATTATCAAAGAAACTACAGGAGAAGAAGCTCTTGAAGTATTCTACAAAGCAATGAACAATATTATGCCTATCTTAGAAGTTAAGACTAGAAGAATAGGTGGAGCTAACTACCAAGTTCCTATCGAAGTTAGACCAGAAAGAAGACAAACTTTAGGTTTGAGATGGTTAACAACTTATACAAGAGCTCGTGGTGAAAAAACTATGGTTGAAAAGTTAGCTAAAGAAATCATGGATGCAGCTAATAACACTGGTGCATCAGTTAAGAAGAGAGAAGACGTACACAAGATGGCTGAAGCTAATAAGGCTTTTGCACATTATAGATACTAATCTATCGGAAAGTAAGTAAGGAGAAAAAATGGCTAGACAAGTTTCATTAAAAGATACAAGAAACATTGGTATAATGGCCCATATTGATGCCGGTAAAACGACAGTTACTGAACGTATTTTATACTATTCAGGTAAAATCCATAAAATTGGGGACACTCACGACGGTGCTGCTCAAATGGACTGGATGGTTCAAGAACAAGAAAGAGGTATTACAATTACTTCTGCAGCAACAACTTGTTTCTGGAAAGGTAACAGAATCAATATCATTGATACACCGGGTCACGTTGACTTCACAGTTGAAGTAGAAAGATCTCTTAGAGTTCTTGACGGTTCAGTTGCTTTATTCGATGCGAAAAGCGGTGTAGAACCACAATCAGAAACTGTTTGGAGACAAGCTGATAAATATGGCGTACCAAGAATTTGCTTCATCAATAAAATGGATGCAACAGGCGCTGATTATTTCATGTCTGTTGACACTATTAGAGAAAGATTGAGAGCAAATGCTGTACCTATCGAAATTCCTATCGGAGCTGAAGATAAATTCGTAGGTGTAGTTGATCTTATTACAATGAAAGCTAATATCTACAAAAACGAACTAGGAACAGAGTTCTCTGTTGAAGAAATTCCAAGTGACTTAGTAGAAGTAGCTGAAAAATATAGAGCAGAATTATTAGAAAACATAGCAGAACACGATGAAGAGTTAATGGAAAAATACCTTGAAGGTGAAGAATTAACAGAAGAAGAAATCAAAAGAGCTATAAGAACTGCAACAATTGCTAACGCAATGAACCCAGTACTTTGTGGTTCTGCATATAAGAACAAAGGTGTTCAACCATTATTGGATGCTATCGTTGATTATATGCCAGCACCAATTGATGTACCTGACATTAAAGGTGTGGATCCTCAAACTGATGAACCAACTACAAGAAAATCATCAGATGAAGAACCATTTGCTGCATTAGCATTCAAAATCGCAACTGACCCATACGTTGGTAAACTAGCATTTACAAGAGTTTACTCAGGAACAGTTGAATCAGGAAGCTATGTATACAACTCAACAAAAGGTAAGAGAGAAAGAATTGGTCGTATCTTAATGATGCACGCTAACAAGCGTGAAGAAATCGAAAAAGCATACGCTGGAGACATCGTAGCTATTATCGGTTTAAAAGATACAACAACAGGGGACACTTTATGTGATATGGATAGCGAAGTTATCCTTGAAAACATGGAATTCCCAGATCCAGTAATTTCTGTAGCAATCGAACCAAAAACAAAAGCAAGTCAAGAAAAAATGGGTATTGCTCTTGCAAAACTAGCAGAAGAAGACCCAACATTTAGAACATATACTGACGAAGAAACAGGCGATACTATCATCTCTGGTATGGGTGAGCTTCACCTTGAAATTATCGTTGACAGACTTTTACGTGAATTCAAAGTAGAAGCTAACATCGGTAACCCACAAGTTGCTTACAGAGAATCAATCACTCAAGCAGCTGAAGCTCAAGGAAAATACGTTAAACAATCAGGTGGTCGTGGACAATACGGTGATTGTACTCTTAGAGTTGAACCACTTGATAATCCAGAAGAATCAAATGGTATCGAATTTGTTAATGCAATTGTCGGTGGTGCTATTCCAAAAGAATACATCCCATCAGTTCAAGCAGGTGCTGAAGAAGCAGCTCAAACAGGTATCTTAGGTGGATATCCAATGCTTGACATGAAGATTACTCTTTTAGATGGTTCTTACCACGATGTCGACTCATCAGAAATGGCATACAAAATTGCCGGATCTATGGGCTTCAGAGCAGCAGTTGCAAAAGCAAAACCAATCTTATTAGAACCAGCGATGAAAGTTGAAATCACAACTCCAGATGAATATTTGGGAGATGTAATGGGAGACGTTTCATCAAGAAGAGGTAAGATTGACGGTATGAATCCTAAAAATGGTGTACACGTATTAGATGCGTTTATTCCATTGGCAGAAATGTTTGGATATGCAACAGACTTAAGATCAAAAACTCAAGGTCGTGCAACATATTCAATGCAATTCGATCATTATGAACAAGTTCCTAACTCAATATCAGAAGAAGTTATAGGAAAAAAGAATAATAAATAGGAGGCTTATATAAATGAGTAAAGCTAAATTTGAAAGAACAAAACCACATGTTAACATTGGTACAATAGGTCACGTTGACCACGGTAAAACAACATTAACAGCAGCAATCACACTTGTATTAAACAAGAGAATGGGCTCAGGAGAATTCGTAGACTACGCTAACATCGACAAAGCACCAGAAGAAAGAGAAAGAGGAATCACAATCAACACTTCTCACGTAGAATACGAAACAGAAAAAAGACACTACGCATGTTAGCAAGACAAGTAGGCGTACCAAAAATCGCAGTATTCTTAAACAAAGAAGACCAAGTTGACGATCCAGAACTAATCGAATTAGTAGAAATGGAAGTACGTGAACTATTAAACGAATACGAATACGAAGGAGACGACACACCAATCGTAGTAGGATCAGCATTAAAAGCACTAGAAGATCCAGACGGAGAATGGGGAGACAAAATCATGAAATTGATGGAAGAAGTTGACGAATGGATCCCAGCTCCAGTAAGAGACGTTGACCACCCATTCCTAATGCCAGTAGAAGACATCTTCACAATCACAGGACGTGGAACAGTAGCAACTGGTAGAGTAGAAAGAGGAAAAGTAAAAGTTGGTGACAACGTAGAAATCGTAGGACTTACAACAGAAAAAAGAACAGTAGTAGTAACAGGTGTAGAAATG
>QWCJ01001640.1_pt1 | contig 10057 bp, 8 predicted proteins | sample 1972501 | NCBI WGS metagenome assembly QWCJ01 (sample SAMN09866711, study PRJNA288562) | Human vaginal metagenome isolate term2_vaginal, whole genome shotgun... | isolation source: vagina | host: Homo sapiens | place: USA: California
GTCCCATTATTGCCGCAAGTCCCAATAGACTGACAGCTATTATTAAGAAATAATCAGAACTGTTTCTGAATATTAATAACACTATTGCGGTTAATAAGATAACAATTACAGTCACACTGTAGATGTTTACTCTACTTTTACTTAGTCTCTGTTCATCTGAATTTTTCTTGCTGGCCAGTTCCTCTTTTCTAAGTAACTGAGTTTCATAATTATCTAGTGAGTTTAGCAATGAATCCTGATGAGCTCCCAAGTTCTCTAAACTCGCAAGAATATAGTCAGATTCCTCTGAGAATCTCTCAGAATCAATCTCCAAATCAGCTAGAAATTTTGTACTTTCCTCGGAATTGCTATGACTAAACTTAGATAGTTTCTCTGCCAACAAGCTAGCCTCCGCTTCTCTCTCTTCTAAGAGAAGTTTAGGTGCATTTATCAATCTTAAAACCTCTTGTCTCTCGAGCAGTTTGAGAACCTTAATCTTCTTGTTTAGATCCTCCATCTCTTTTTCTAAGATCGATATTTGTTCTTGCTCTTCTGACAATTTATTAATTTCTTCTGTCTGAGCATCTATCTTATTATCTAGCCTATATTTTTCTTGTCTTAGTTCAGATAGCTCCAACTCCAATTCAGGAATCAAACCTTTTCTACCATTCCTCCCAACAGCTCTTTCCCTGGTTGTACTGGGTCTTTTAGTTCAATTGTTCTGTTGCTTGCTAAATCAATAAGCCTGGTCTCATCAAGTGCTGTTCTTTCAGCAAAAAGCCTTTGCAATTCATAATTTCTTCCTTCATGGCTAAAAAGTATATTTCCTTGAATTTGCTCTCCACTTCTTGGTTTTACCTGATCTCGGAAATTATCTTTTCCCCTTCTATCTCCTAAACCATAGAACATTGCCAGGATAAAATTTAAAATTGTAGACTTGCCTGCTTCGTTAGCACCATAAACGCAATTTAGGCCAGAATCAAAATCTAGACTGAAATCTTTCAGTCCAGCAAAAGCTTTAATTTCTATCCTTTTAATTACCATATACTATTCCCAAAACTCTCTAACCCAAGCTGCAAAGCCTCTTGCAAAACTTTTTTCCTACTTTCATCAACTAAGTCCATTTCTTGCAAGATTCTTCTTACATAAACTCCTCTAAGAGAATTTTCTACACTGATTTTCTCTATATCAAAGTTAAGTCCTAAATCTATATCAAGCTTCTCATGAGCAATTCCATTCTCAGCAAGTAAATTTAGTAATACAAATTCATCCACATGGAAATCCTCTGATATAGTCCCTGTAATTCTTATATTAAAAATAAAATCCTGCTTAAAATTATATTTACTATTTAAACCCTCAGATAAAGAATTAATATTTGCATCATATATTCTTACTTGCTCAGCAATCTCTAACTTCAATTGCTCAATAATAAACTGGTAGGAATTTAAATTATAGAAATTTAGTAATAAATTTATATATACAGTTTTCGCAGTAGAAATATATTGAGTAGACCTCAGACTATTGTCCTCCGTAAAATCCAATAAATACACTCCTCTAACCCCAGTATCTCCTAGGTCTAAAGGCTCTGCCGTCCCTGTCTGTGCATAATATGTGTCTCCTGCACGTTGCAGCTCAAGTTCACCCTTGTGAATATGCCCTAAGGCTACATAAGCGAATTTAGACCTTGCTAAATCAAACTTACTAATAGGGTTGTATAAACTATTTGCCTCAACTTCTCCGTGAAAATTTGCTAGATGTAAGTAGTCCTTAATTGATGTCTCTGAAAAATCTCTATCTCTAGATAAACCTTGTAAAGTCTGATTAAACATCTCTGCACTTTTGGCAAAAAGACTATCTCTCTCATAAATATTTTTAAATCCTGCTCCCGTCACAGTTACAGGTAATTTCTCTAATACCACAGTCTCGGGGTCACGAAAGACTTTTACATTTTCAGACCATTTGAACTCTGCATATTTAGACATAATAGTATAAGGGTCATGATTCCCAGGACTTATAAAGACTTGAGCTTCTAGTTCCGATAGATCTCTAATAATTTCCTTAACTTCAGCCGTACTTATCCTATCTTGCTCCAGAAAATCTCCACTAATTAAGAGGATATCTACTCTCTCTTCTTTAACAATATTAAGAATTCTGTGAAACACGAGGAATCTATTACTACGCATTTTGGCAGTAATACCAGCACCTAAATGTAAATCTGCTGTAGCTAAGACCTTCATTATCCCTACTTTCTTCGAAAAATCTGTTATTATCTTTCGTGTAAAAAAATTTACACAAATGCTATAAATACATATTAATTATAAATTAAAATTTATCGTGATTTATTATCAAAGTATAACAAAAGGGGTAAAAACATGCGCAACGGAGTAATGTTCCAGTCTTTCGAATGGTATATGGAAGACAATGGTAATTTTTATAAAGACTTAATAGCAAGAGCCCAGGAAATGAAACAATTGGGTTTTGATTCAATCTGGCTTCCTCCAGTATTCAAGGGCACTGGTACCAACGATGTCGGCTACGGCACTTACGATCTCTATGATTTAGGAGAATTCGATCAAAACGGCAGCTTAAGAACCAAGTACGGTACTAAAGAAGAACTTCTTACTTTAATCGATACCTTACATGCGGAGGATATACTTGCATACATGGATGTTGTCCTTAACCACAAAGCTGGGGCGGACTACACTGAACGCTTCTATGCTACAGAAGTAGACCAAAATAACAGAATCCAAGAGATTAGTGAAAGTCATGAGATAGAAGCTTGGACTGGTTTTGATTTCCCTGGACGTAACGGTAAATATTCTGACTTTAAGTGGAATCATACGCACTTTAGTGGAGTAGATTACGATAGCTTAGAGAATAAATCCGGTGTCTTTAGGATTGATGGTGAAAACAAAGGTTGGTCCTATGGTGTCTCTGGCGAACATGGAAACTTCGATTATCTAATGAATGCTGACATTGACCACGCCAATCCAGAGGTTCGAGAAGAATTGTTGAGATGGACTGATTGGTTTGTTAATGAGACTAATCCTGATGGTTTCAGATTAGATGCAGTCAAGCATATTGATGATCAGTTCCTAAATACTTATTCAAGTTATATAGAGGAAAATTATCCTGGACTTTACCTATTTGCTGAATATTGGGAATCTAACCTCGGCAATATCTCAGACTTCCTTGAGCGTACCAATTTCCAGATTGATGTATTTGATGTGCCTCTACACTTTAACCTATTTGCAGCTGCAAATAACGAGGGTTACGACTTGCGCAAAATCTTCGATAACACAGTTGTACAACATCACCCTATGGAAGCAGTTACCTTCGTTGACAACCATGATAGTCAGCCAGGACAATCTCTGGAATCTTGGATAGGAAGACACTTCAAAGAGAGAGCGTATGCCCTGATTCTGTTAAGGGAAGCTGGTTACCCATGTGTATTTGCTGGAGATTATTATGGAATTCAAAATGGCGACTATCCACAAGAAGACCTTGCTTACGACATAAACAGATTGCTCGAAGTAAGAGCTAACTATGCTTATGGCGAACAGAGGGATTTCTTCCAAGATGAGCAAGCTATTGGCTGGGCTAGAATGGGCGATCCTGATAACGGTCATGATGGATTATTGGCTGTAACTGTGTCTATGCATTCCCAAGCAGATATTGAAATGGATTTCGGTCCAGAACATGCCGGATGTAAGTTTGTAGATTATCTAGATCGTAATTCTGGCTATGAAGTTATCTTGAACGAAGATGGTCATGGGTCCTTCCCTGTCAAAGCTGGTAGTGTTTCCTGCTGGATTAGCCAAATTTCCGAAGATTCTGAAGACCAGGATACAGAGCTAAAAGGTCTGGATGAGAGATAGTTGTATTTTGTTTGCTTAGTATTGTTGGGGTCATAGGCAAGATAAAGTTCTCTATGTGAATGCCAAGCGAAAGTGACACGCTAAGGTTCTCTAGTTTACTTTTCATTCACAATTTGTTAAAATCATGAAATAAGAGTGCTAAATTCACCACTCAAATGATTAAAGAAAAACGGACAATTAAAGGAGAATATATATGCTAGCTAATAACTTATTAATACTATTAACTATTGGAATAAAAATATTAACAAATATCAGTAACGTTTCTATGACTGGAGAAAGTGTACATTTCTTGGTAGTAGCAGTCTTATTAATCTTAATTGCTATTGTCGTATTTCTCTTAAAGAGAGTTATTGACAAAAGAAATGAATCGAAATATGACGAAACTGATACTTTTGATGAGGAAAAATAATTTAATTAAGAAATAAAAGATTTATTAAAAAGCTGACTTTTTAATTAGTTTAAAATGCTATTTAAGGGTCAGTTTTTCCTTTTTATCCATTTACATCGTCAATAAAATCACAAATATTTCTTGCAAAAATAAGCTCTTCTGTTAAAATCAAATCATTACTAGGCTTTAGGTGCCTAATTTTTCAAGAAATTAGGATAATAGGGAATACAGTTAAAATCTGTAACAGCCCCCGCTACTGTGAAGTGTTATTTCTATGCAAGCCACTATCTTTAAGAGATGGGAAGGGCATAGAATTTATTCACGAAGTCAGGAGACCTGCCTCTAGTCTGTTGGAATTTCTTTCGGTGGGAAAGTACGCAATAAAGATCATCTTGGTAATTACTTTACAAAAAGAATAATGAGATTAGCTTGATGGACCTCAAATAGTTCCAAAATCTCTAGAGGCTCATACAAGAGCTACTTTTTTTAATAATAGAATAATAAAAGTAATACGAAAATAATCTTCTGCCTTCCCAAACCGAGAATGTTTGTTGGAGGTTTTTTTATGCTAAAAAATATCTTTACTAAAATGAATAGCAAGAACAAGAAACGTGCTATAAGTAAGAGAGCTTTGGCCCTTATATTAACCTTACCTTTAACTCTAGCAGTTGCTTGTAATCGAGAGAGTCATATAACCGAGCTCTCCAAAGATGCTATGCAAAATACCAGCATCTCTTCAATGAGCAAATCTGAAAACTCTAAAATAATCGACAAAGATAGCAATAAAAAAGACAGCGATTTATTACTCCAAACTTCCGAGAATAAAGATAATCAGTCAAACCACTCAAAGAACTACAACAACGGTCACATCAAAGACTACGGCTAAACCTACCCCCACTCCAATACCAAGTTCTACACCTGTACCGACAACTACAACCACATCACCAACCACTACTAAGAAACAAACTCTATCCGTTAGCCTGACTATAAGTTTGCAGTCGGTAAAAAACAACCCTAACGCGCTTCCTGCGCATCAACAAAAGCTTTTAGTTCCAGAAAGCGGTTACTTAGCTAACGGCTACCGTGTAGAAGTAAAAGAAGGTACTACTGTTCTTGAGGTTTTGAAGGATTATTTGAATAAGAATAATATCCATTACGATATTCAAGATCATCAATTCGGAGCCTATATTGCTGGAATAAACAATATTTACGAATTTGATGCTGGTAAAAATTCTGGCTGGATGTATAAAGTTAATGGCGTTCTCCCTAACTATGGTGTTGGTAGTTATACATTAAAAGATGGCGATAGCATCTTCCTCTTTTACACAATAGACTATACCAAAGAAGACGCATTCTAGCCCGTAAAAGAATTTATAAGACTATACCAAAATTATTTATAAACATATCTATATTTTGAGATTTGCAAAATATTAGATTACGGACCTCTTTCAAATTAATTGCTTCAGCAACTAGGTTAAGTTTGAAAGCTCTCTTAGAAAAAGAAAGGAAAGTTTATGCAAAAGCAAAAGCAAAACAAAAAAAGTAGCATTAAGTTACTGAATTTATTGTTAGTTCTGCTCCTCAGTTTTACTGCAGTTATGCCTCAAAATTTGGCGGCTGAGACTACAGAAAACAAAGAAACTATTCAGGCAGAGCTAAATATCGATTTAAGAGATATTCTTAGAAACAAAGATTCTATCTCTGAAGATGTTGTAAAGAAAGTTCCAGAATCCGGATATTTAACTAAATCCAAAAAAATTTCTGTTGAAAAAGGAAGCTCTGCTTGGGACGTAGTTAAAAATTATTTGGACGAAAACAATATCCCTTATGATGCCCAAGAGTCACAGTTTGGCGTATATATTAAAGGTGTTAATAATATTCACGAATTTGATGCTGGTAAAAACTCTGGCTGGATGTACAACGTCAATGGTAAGACTCCTAATGTAGGTGTATCTGGCTATACTTTAACTGATGGAGATAAAGTTAAGTTATTCTATGTTGTAGATTACATGAATATGCCATCTCTTGAAGATGAAGAAGATGCAGCCGAGCTTACTGTTGAAATTCGTAATGATGCGGTAAGTAAAGAGCAAGGAGCTGCATGGGAAGGCGCTTATCTCGCAGAAGATAATAAATCAGTAATCGAATATAACGAAGGTGATACAATTTTTAGTGCTTTAATAACTTATGCAATTAAGAATGATAAACAAAGTGGAATCGCTATAAATGGCGTCCATAATCTTGAAACTGCCTTTATTACAGCAATTTCAGGTGTTTCTAAGGATACATCTGTTGAAGGTAAAAAAACTATAGGTTGGGTCATAACTCTTAATGGCGAAAAACCAGAAAAAGGTCTAGGAACTGAGGTTAAAGCTGGCGATGAAATCAGTATTAATTTTGTAGTTGAAGATCTCTCCACTCAACCAAGCACACCAGTTGAGGATGTAGATTACGATAAGCTACCATCTAGCTGGCCAAGCTTCCGTGGTAATTCAGATAACAATGCTGTTAGAAATTCTGCAGCTAACTCTCCTTTGCTAGCAGACAGTGTTGAACAAGTTTTTGCTCAAAAATTTGCTGATGCAGGAGCTAGATTCCCTAAAGCACCTGGTCAAGGAATTTTTGTAAATAATGAATATGTATTTGTTACCGACAAAGGTGATGCAGGTCAGTTACTAGCAGTAGATCCACATAGTGGTGCTATCCTCAGATCTTTGGAATTACCAAATGGTATGGGCTATGCTACTACAACTCCTCTCTATGCTGAAGGAAGAATTTTCTTACCATTAGATTCAGGAAAAGTTGTTTCCTTCCCATACAGCCTCTGGAAAGACCAAAAGAGCTTCGATGAAGTTCCTGGCTCATGGCTATATGATGCAGGTAACAGTAATTTACAATCTCAAACTCCTCTAACATATGTTGATGGTAAATTAATTTACGCTGGACTTCATTTTAACAGAGATAGAAGTAACCCTGCTCCATTAGTAGCTTTGAACGCTAATACAGGTGAAATTATTTGGAGAAAAGATTATGTCGGTGGATTCTATTTCTCAGGCGGTATCGTTTCAGGTAATTACTTGATAACAGGTAGTGATGCCCAAGGGATCTTAGTAATTGATGTAAATACAGGAGAGCTAGTAGACCAACACAAGAGTGAAGTTGAGATTCGTTCCACAGTGGTTCGCTATAATGACGAATATTATGTAGTTAATGGTTCTGGAGATTTAATCAAATTTACAGTATCTTCTGAAGGCAAGATTTCAATAAATTATACAAAGAATATCGGAGTAAGATCTGTAACTACTCCAGTAATTGATAATGATAGACTTTATCTTGGAACTGACAATGGTAAACTCATGGTCTTGAGTACTAAAGATGGTTCTCTTATAAGAGAAGTTGATGTAAACAAGAAATATACTCAAATAGCTGGTTCTCCATTATTGGTAAAACACGGTGAAGATGCTTACATATTCTTCACAGCAAACAATAACGACGGCATCTTGTACGGATTCGTCGATAATGCAGAAAAAACTGAAAATGAAGATCCTACAGTGGTATATCAGCCAGAAGAAAGTGTACGTCAATATACTAGAAACTCTGTATTTATGGGTGAAGATGGTGTTGTATACTTCTCATTGGATAGTGGTTATTTGATTGCTATTAAGGGCAAACAACCTGTGGCAGAAGAGCCTACACCTGAACCTCAGCCAGAGCCAACACCTGAGCCAGACCAAGGTTCAGATAACGGCGGAGACGTTGAAGAACATACATTAAAAGCTGAGACTAAAGAAAACGGTTTAGACTTGCAAGCTACACTAAAAGCTAAACCAGCAGAAGATCTAATTCTTACAGTTGAAAGAAAAGATGCAAAAGCTTTAGCAAGCGATCAATACAGCTTCACTGAAGTATTCGATATTAACTTGATTACTACTGAAGGTAAGAAAGTACAACCCGGCTCAACTCTTACAATTAGTCTAAGACCAAGCACTGATATTGAAGAAAATACAGTCTTGATTCATGAGATCATTGAAAATGGTGAAAGAAGACTCGAGCGCCTTAACTACACAGTTACAGAAGATGAGAAAGGTAAACTCATTACATTTGAGGTAAATCATCTATCACTATTTGGATTAGGAAAAGTTGTAGACAAATCTAGCGATGGCAATGTTACTCCTGAAACAAGTAAGCCTGCTGAAACAAGCAAACCTGAAGGTACAAACAAGCCAGATTCAAAGGCAAATGTAGGTAAAACAGGAGCACAATCCAGTGTCATTACTGCAACAGCTTTAATTGCGTTGGCGATAGCAATCTACAAATTAAGAAACAAAGATGAGGAACAAGATCTCATCTAAGAATTTTAAAGTTTGAAATTAGAGTTCTAGGAAGAAAGATATTTTGAAACAAACAAATTTCGAAAAACTTTATCCAGGTTTAGGGCTAGCATATTACGTGCTAGTCCTAAGCCTTATTATTTTAGTTAAGCATCCAATAGAGTTGCTTATACTTTATATTGCTGTGACCGCATCTCTAATTTATCGAGACTATCTAATGGGAGAATATTTATTTCACAAAAAAATCCTCACCTATCTCCTACCTTTTATCTTTATGATATTTACAGCAACTATAAATTCAATGTTTAGACATTATGGATTTATAAATTTATTTAGATTATCTAACGGAAACTATTTCACACTTGACTCTATCATTGATGGGGCTCAGGGTGGCTTTAGGCTTGGTTTATGTGTACTTTGGATCAAGCATTTAAACGAACACATCAGTACAAACAATCTTTTATTTTTATTCAAGGGACTGTTCCCTGGATTCGCTCTCTTACTCACTTTGGTATTTAGATTTTTCCCACACTATCTTAATCAAGCAAGAGAGTTAATAATAGTCAACAAATTAAGTAATGAGGACAAAAAATTAGGTATAAAAGCTAATTTCACTAATACAGCTAACGTATTGGCTAAATTAAGTTCATGGGCGCTAGAAAGTAGCATTAATACAGCCCAGTACATGCAAGCTAGAGGTTTAGGTATTTCAGATAATAAAACATCATATAAGCTATATAAATGGCGTACAAACGATTCAATTCTTTTGCTAATAATCTCAGTTGCAATGGCTGGGTACTTTCTTATGAGGGCAAAAGGATATTTAGATTTTATTTACTATCCTTTTACCTATGTGCCTGAGTGGCAAGGTCTCAACTTTGTCATGTTAATATTGTTATCTTTGGTCGCATTTTTGCCGTTAATTGTAGATATTAAAGATTATTAGTTTTTAACTGAATTTGAAAGCAACATCAGCAAGAGAAAATATAATTAAATAATTAAAACAGGAAATAAAAGTATGAATATTTTAGAGATAAAGAATTTAAATTTTAATTATGTGGACTTCCCTCCTTTATGGGAGAACGTCAATATGCAGCTCGAGGCTGGCGATTTTGCCCTGCTATTGGGTCCTAGTGGTTCAGGTAAAAGTTGCCTAATGAAGCATTTGATTTATAAACTGGCACCTTATGGTAATGCCAGTGGCGAGATCTTGTACAAAGGACAAAGTCTGGATAGTCTTTCGCCTTATGAACATGTCAAGAATATTGCTTATGTTTCACAAAATCCTGATGAGCAAATTGTTAGTGAATCAGTTTGGCAGGAGTTGGCCTTTTCGTTAGAGCAACTAGGTATGCCTGCCGATAAGATGCGTTTACGTATTGCGGAGGTTGCAAATTTCTTTGGTATACAAGAGTGGTTCTGGCAAAAGACTAATGAGTTATCTGGTGGACAAAAACAAATTCTCAACCTAGCTTCAGCTA
>QWCJ01002368.1_pt1 | contig 10041 bp, 10 predicted proteins | sample 1972501 | NCBI WGS metagenome assembly QWCJ01 (sample SAMN09866711, study PRJNA288562) | Human vaginal metagenome isolate term2_vaginal, whole genome shotgun... | isolation source: vagina | host: Homo sapiens | place: USA: California
TTTTGCTACGAAAGGCGGGGCGAGGTCATAGAATATGTCAGGGAAAAATATGGCGAAAGCCAAGTTGCGCAAATTGCAACTTTCGGAACTATGCAGGCGAAGGGTGCGATTCGAGATGTAGGTCGTGTACTCGGTCTAAATTATAACTTTGTCGACAGAGTGGCAAAGATGGTTCCGTTTGCTCTAGATATGACAATCGACAAAGCGTTGGAGCAAAATCCGGAGCTTAAAGAATTTTATGAAACAAACGAAGATGTAAAAAAACTTATAAATTTCAGTAAGCGTATTGAAGGACATGTAAGACATATTTCTACTCATGCAGCGGGAGTTGTTATTTCAAAAAATCCGCTCGTTGAATATGCACCGCTTGCAATCGCATCAGATATTTTGGTCACGCAGTTCGACATGACAACTCTTGAAGAACTGGGTCTATTAAAGATGGACTTTTTGGGGCTTAGAACGCTAACTGTTATCGATGATGCAATAAAGATGATTCAAGAAAACTACAACAAAGAAGTCACTTTCAAAGATATGGCCTTGACGGATCCTGAAACAATCAAACTTTTCAGAGATGTTGACACAATAGGTGTTTTTCAATTTGAATCGCCGGGAATGCGAAACTTTTTGAAAGAACTTAAAGTCGAGAGATTTGAAGATTTGATTGCGGCAAACTCGCTTTTTAGACCGGGACCGATGAACTCAATTCCGGATTTTTGCAGGAGAAAAAATGGCGAGGAAAAAGTAAACTACGGACATCCGATTTTGGAAGAAATTTTGAAGGACACTTATGGTGTCATCGTTTTCCAAGAACAGGTTATGGCAATTGTTGAAAAAGTTGGAGGCTACACGCTTGGACAGGCTGACAATATAAGACGTGCGATGAGTAAAAAGAAAATGGATGTCATGGAAAGAGAACGTCCTATTTTTGTCGACGGCGCAATTAAAAAAGGTTTCAGTGCCGAACTTGCAAATGGCATATATGACGATATGATAGACTTTGCAAAATATGCGTTTAATAAATCACACTCGGCGGTTTACAGTCTTGACGCGTGGAGAACGGCGTGGCTCAAGGTGCACTATCCGAAAGAATTTTTTGCAAGTATTTTAACTTCGATTGCAGGAGATCAATCGAAGATGCAACTTTATGTCGACGAAGCGAGAAAATTCGGAGTGACGATTTTAAAACCGTCTGTGAATGAGTCGAACTGGGCTTTTAAAACTGAAGGCGACGGAGTTAGATTTGGACTGAAAGGAGTTAAAGGTCTCGGAGTAAATACGGTGCGTGCGATTATGACAGCGCGCGAGAAAGGCAAATTCGAAAGCATGAAAGAGATGTTTGACAGAGTTTATTCGATTGATAAAACAGCTTTAAACAAGCGTTCAATCGAATCTTTGATATATTCAGGGGCTTTTGATGCGCTTGGAATAAACAGACGCACAGCACTAAACACATATGAGGGCATCTTATCTTCACTTTCACTTGAGAGAAAGTCGAATATCGAGGGGCAGTTCTCAATGTTCGGAGGAGCGGGAAGTGCGAAAGAACAAACCGCACACTACGAGGAATTTGACGACGACGAGCTGCTTGCAAAAGAAAGAGAAGTGCTCGGAGTTTATGTTTCAAGTCATCCGCTCAGACAATATGAAGATGTGATTAAAAAAGTTGCTTCGACGACGAGAAACGATATTTTTGAAAGTTATGAAGATTATCTTTCAAATGGTGTGCCGATGAAGTTTTCAAGGGTAACTCTTGCAGGTTTTATAAAGGAATGTAGATTTACACTCACAAAAAAGAATGAAAAGATGGCGATTATAAGTTTTGAAGATTTAACTGGGCTTATTGAAGCGGTCGTTTTCCCGTCACAGTATGCAAAGCTTCAGAGATATATAAGAACAGGTGCGAAGATTGTAATTCGCGGAACTATAAATTACAGCGATGTGAGAGAGCCGAATATAATTGTGAACGATATTGAGCCTTTGTCATTGATTGACAAGGTTTATATAAGGGTAATAAAAGGGTGTGGAGACACTATTCTCGACACGGCGAAGGATTTTATAAGAAGGAATCCGGGAACGTCGGAAGCGGTTTTCTATTTTGAAGAAACAGGCGAGAGTGGAGTTTTTCCTGAGGCATCGAATTTAAATGCTACGCAGGAAAATCTCGAAAGTTTAAAGAAAATATTGGGAGAGGCGAATGTAAAGGTCGCAGAATAAATATGAAAAGAATTGCAATTTTAACAAGCGGCGGCGATGCTCCGGGCATGAATGCCGCGATAAGAGCTGTTGTAAGAACGGCTATTTATAACAATATAGAGATATATGGCGTGAAGATGGGCTACAACGGTCTCATAAACGGTGATATTTTTAAGATGGAGCTCTCGAGTGTAGCGGATATAATTCACAGAGGCGGTACAATTTTAGGCACTGCAAGATCGGATGAATTTATGACGGACGAAGGGAAACAAAAAGCACTTGAATCGCTCAGGAAAAACGGTATTGAAGGCGTAGTTGTAATCGGTGGTGACGGTAGTATGAGGGGGGCTTTATCTCTTCATAAACTTGGAGTTAAGACAATTTCGATTCCTGCAACTATCGACAACGATTTGGGCTATACTGATTACACGATTGGATTTATGACGGCACTTGAAACTGTTGCGGACGCGATAAGCAAGTTGAGAGATACTTCATCGGCGCATGGCAGGGCGAATATTGTCGAAGTAATGGGAAGAAACTGTGGAGATATTGCACTTTATTCGGGTCTTGCCGGGGGAGCGGAAACGATTTTCGTTCCGGAAGAACTTGTTAATATCGATGAACTTGTTTCAAAGGCGATAAGCGGAATAAAACGTGGAAAAAGGCACCATATTATTGTTGTTGCTGAAGGTTCGACCGACACTTATAGGCTTAGAGATGTTTTCGAGGAGCGTACGGGAATCGAAACTAGAGTCACCGTTTTGGGGCATGTTCAAAACAGGAGGGGTATTTTGAAAAAAACAAAAATCGTTGCAACAATAGGACCTGCATCAGATTCGGAGGAAATGCTTGAGAGGCTTATAAATCTTGGTGTGAATGTTATGAGACTTAATTTTTCTCATGGAACACACGAGGAGCATCAACTTAGAATCGATAGGATTAAAAAAGTTCGAGAAAAATTAAATGTTCCCATTGCAATAATGCTTGATACAAAGGGTCCGGAAATAAGAATCGGAACTTTTAAAAACGGCAAGATAAATATTGAACAAGGACAAAAGTTCACGCTTACAACGGAAGATATTTATGGAGATGATACTAAAGTTTCGGTTTCATATAAAGACATTTCAAACGATGTAGTTGTCGGTAGTCGAGTTTTGATTGACGATGGGCTTGTCGAATTTAATATTGTAGATAAAGATGAAAAGAATGTGTGCATGGTCGCAGTAAACAGCGGAGAACTTTCCGACAGAAAAGGTGTTAATATTCCGGATGCGAAGGTTAAACTTCCGGCACTCACACCTGGCGACATAAGTGACATACTTTTCGGAATAAAGAACGATGTCGACTATATTGCAGCAAGTTTTATTAGGACGAGGGAAGACGTGCTTTCCATAAGGAGGATTCTTGAGGAGAACGACGGCTATAAAATCGGAGTGATTTCTAAAATCGAAAACAGGGAAGGCGTTCACAATATGGATGCGATTCTCGAAGTTTCAGACGGGATAATGATTGGACGTTGCGAATGCGATAATCGACGGAACAAGTGCAGTAATGCTTTCGGGCGAAACGGCTGCGGGAAAATATCCGGATAAATCGGTCGATATGATGGCGAGAATTGCGATTTCGACCGAAGATGGCGAGGAATACAGGAGAGTTTCAGGAATGATTGCTGAGAAACACATGGTCAGTATAACAAACTCGATTGCAAACAGCGCCGTTAACATTGCGAACAATTTGGGAGCGAGTGCGATTATAAGTCTCTCAAAAAGCGGCGGAACCGCAAGAGCGATTTCAAAATTCAGACCTAAGACGGATATTATTGCAATAACGCCAAGTGAGAGAGTTTTGAGAAAACTTTCACTTGAGTGGGGTGTTTATCCAATTTTAGTTAGTGAAGGCAAGGATGCTGACAAAATATTTGAAGAAGGCATAAATAAATGCATGGGAAATATATTAAAGGAAGGAGATCTCGTTGTTTTAACAGCAGGGTTACCGATTGGTAAAAGCGGTTCAACCAATATGCTTAAAGTCGAGATATTGTCAAAGATGTTAGGAAAAGGAATGGGAATTGGAACCGGAAAGGTTACAGCAAGAGCGGTTATTGCAAATTCTGCTGAAGAATTATTGAGCGATTTTAAAGATGGAGATATTATTGTCACAATCGGTATGGAAAGGGATATGGTTTCGTTTGTTGGAAGAGCGGGTGCAATTGTTACCGAAGAGGGAGGCCTTACAAGCAGTGGTGCTATAATCGGCCTTAATTTAAAAGTGCCGACAATAGTTGGAGTTGCCGATGCGACAAAGAATATAAAGACCGGGGATATTATAACTGTTGACATTAAGACAGGAGAAATTTTTAAGGGAGAGATAGAACATGAGTAAAGTTGTTTATATTGTCGGTTCACTACGAAAAGATTCGTACAACAAAAAATTAGCTGAAAGAATGCAAGAAGTGACAGGCGGAGAAGTAGTTTGCTTAAATGATATGGTTTTTATGAACGAAGACCTTGAAGCAAATCCGCCAAAAGTTGTAAGTGATTTAAGAGAAAAAGTTGTTTCTTCTGACAGAATTGTTTTTGTAAGCCCGGAATACAACTATACAGTTCCGGGAACTCTTAAAAACGCAATCGATTGGCTGAGCCGTCCTTATGGCGACAACAAGCCGGCAATTATCGGAAAGTCCGCAGCAGTTTGTGGAGCATCACTTTCATTTATCGGAACTGCAAGAATGCAAAAGGATTTAAAGGGAATATTGGCAATGCTTGGAGTGAAATTTTATCCGAAGGATTTGTTTGTTTCGATTAATATGGAAACGGGCACTTGGGATGAACAAACAGACGAAAGAATTGTTTCTTTTGCGGAGGGACTTTAGATGAGACAAAGTTGGGATGAATATTTTATGGATATTACAAGAAAAGTTGCTGAAAGGTCAACTTGTGACCGTGCATTTGTCGGTTGTGTTCTTGTAAATTCGGACCATAGAATTGTTTCGACCGGATACAACGGAAGTGTAAGCGGAAATCCTCACTGCATCGATGTCGGTCACACAATGAGAGATGGACACTGCATTGCAACTATTCACGCCGAGATGAATGCACTTTTATATTGTGCAAAGGAAGGAATTTCAGTCAAAGGATGTACGGCCTATGTTACGCACTTTCCGTGTCTAAATTGTACGAAGAGTCTTATTCAAGCGGGGATAAACAGAATTGTTTATGAAAATAGCTACAGAATTGACGATTATGCACTTGAACTTTTAAACAGAAACAATATTGAAGTTATAAAAATTGCGAATTAAAATATTATTATCGGAGCGAATTTTCTGCTCCGATTTTTTATAATGAAAAAAAATTTTTTTTTAAAATTTTTTATATTTTTCTATTGACAAAATTTTTCGGTTCGTGTAAAATATATAGAAAAGTTAAATTGAAAGACAGAATTTTGTTTGTTTTGAGGAGGTATTATGCTTAAAGGAAGAAATTATATCGACCCTACGAATTTCAGTATGGCCGAGCTAGACGAAGTTATGGATTTGGCAAAAAAAATTAAAGAAAACCCTGTTGATTACCTTGACGTTTGTAAAGGCAAATTATTAGCAACTCTATTTTATGAGCCCAGCACGAGAACCAGATTTTCATTTGAAGCAGCCATGTTAAGACTTGGCGGCGAAGTTATTGGTTTTTCGGAGCCGGGCTCATCTTCTGTTGCGAAGGGTGAATCTTTAAGAGACACAATAAGAACAGTCGGCTCTTATTCCGATATCATCACAATGAGACATCCAAAGGAAGGTGCTCCGAATTTTGCTGCGGAATTCACATATGTTCCACTAATCAATGCTGGAGACGGCGGACATCAACACCCGACTCAAACTCTCACAGACTTGTTTACAATAAGAGAAAGCAAAGGTAGACTTGACGATTTGACAATCGGTCTTTGCGGCGACTTGAAATTTGGAAGAACAGTTCACTCGCTAATCAAAGCAATGAGCATTCACAAAAATATTAAATTCATTTTAATCTCGCCTGAAGAACTTCAAGTTCCTGATTATTTCAAAGCGACGGTGCTCGATGCTAACAATTTGGAATATGAAGAACACATTAAACTCGAAGAAGTAATCGATAGACTCGATGTTTTATATATGACTAGAGTTCAAAAGCCATCCGCTACCACGTGTAAATGAAATTGCTTACGAAGTTGATGATGACCCAAGAGCTTGGTATTTTAGACAAGTTAAGAACGGTATGTTTGTTAGAATGGCACTTATTATGAAATTGTTGGGGGTAGAAAAGAATGCTTAGTATAAATTCAATTAAAAGAGGAATAGTTATCGACCATATTCACGCCGGTCTCGGTCTAAAAATATTTGATTATCTTGGACTAAGAGATGCAGATTTTACTGTTGCACTCATTATGAATGCACAAAGTGAAAGAATTGGGAAAAAAGACATAATAAAAATTGAAAATGTTTTGGACATTGATCTATCGGCACTCGGTTTTATCGACCCTGAAATCACAGTCAATGTTATTGAAGACGAAAAAATTGTAAAGAAGATAAATCTAAAACTCCCTGAACATGTTGAAGGTGTTTTGGAATGCAACAATCCAAGATGTATCACAAGCGTTGAAAGAGGAATGAAACAAAGTTTCACTCTTGTTAACCCGGAAACAGGCACATATCGTTGCGATTACTGCGACCATTTGATGAGTAAAAAAGATGTCTATAAATAGATTATTTAAAAGCGTGGAGGAAAGGGGCCCGATTTGCGTAGGATTGGACCCAAATCCTTTACATATGCCGAAATGTTTGGAAGATAAGCCAATCTACGAAAAAATTTTTAACTACAACAAAATGATAATTGACGCCACAAAGGATTTGGTCGCATGCTATAAACCGCAAGCTGCATATTATGAGGCACTTGGAATTGAAGGTATGAGAGCATTAAAAAGCACTAACGAATATATAAGAAAATGTGGTATAATAATTATAAACGATGTAAAGAGGGGAGATATCTCTTCAACTGCAAAGGGGTATGCGGATGCATATTTCTCAGGAGATTTTGAAGGGGATATTATGACATTGAGTCCATATATGGGACTTGATTCAATTGAGCCGTATTTGGAATATGTCGAAAAGAATGACAAGGGACTTTTTGTTATTATAAAGACCTCGAATCCAGGAAGTCACGACTTTGAAGAAATTGATGTTGACGGCAAACCTTTTTACAGCATCGTCGGCGATAAAATTCAAAAGATGGCGGGAAATACGGTTGGAGAATGCGGATACAGAAAAGTCGGTTTTGTTATAGGTGCGACAAACAAAGCATCGGGCGAAGCCGAATTTATAAGAGAATGTTTCCCGGACACATTCTTTTTGATTCCGGGCTACGGCGCACAAGGCGGTGGAGCCGCAGACGCAATGAGTTTACTTAAGGACGGCAACGGAGGAGTTGTAAATTCTTCAAGAGGAATTATCAGAGCTTTTGAAAAGTCGGACAAGGATTTTGAAGAAGCAACCCGCGAAGCTGTTTTGAAAATGAGGAGGGATTTTAATGTCGGGTTATAATTCATACAAAATCAGTGAAATCAGACATTTAAACGATGAAATTTTTGTCATGGCAATCGAGGCGGATGTCACAGTCGAACCGGGACAATTTTTCATGCTTAGAGAACCGAATACAACAGATCCGATGATGGGTCGTCCAATCTCGGTTTCAGACTATAAAGACGGAAAATTATATTTTTTAATTCAAATTATGGGAAAAGGAACGGAACTTTTTTCTAAAAAAAGACCGGGAGACGAAATTTTAATGATGGGACCTCTCGGAAACGGTTTTAAACCTGTGGAAGGAAAATGTGCTTTGCTTGCAGGGACCGCAGGAATCGCACCGCTTTTATATCTTGCAAAAAAACTTTCTGTAAAGCCTGACCTTTATGTAGGATACAGAAGCGGAAGCTATTATACTGAAGAATTTAAAGACTATGTGGACAATATTTATATCGCAACGGAAGACGGAAGCGTTGGACACAAAGGTTATGCACTCGATTTACTGGATGCAGAAAAATATGAAATGACTTATGTCTGTGGACCGATGCCGATGGTTAAAGCTACAGTTAAAAAATGCCCGGATGCAGATATGCAAGTGAGCCTTGAAGCATATATGGGTTGCGGATTCGGAGCATGCATGAGCTGTCTTTGCGATACGATTGGCGGTCGCAAGGGAATTTGTAAAGCCGGTCCTGTATTTTCAGCTAAGGAGTTGATTTTCAATGAATAAATTAGAGACTATGTTTCTTGGAACAAAATTAAAAAACCCGGTTTTAACAGCAAGCGGAACTTTCGGATTCGGGGATGTTTTCGAGCAGTTTTTTGAAGTAAAAAGGCTTGGCGGAATCATTGGAAAAGGTTTAACTCTAAACCCGAAAAGAGGAAATGAAGGGCAAAGAGTTTGGGAAACCGCTTCGGGATTGATGAACTCAATTGGTCTTGAAAATCCAGGAGTTAAGCATTATATCGAAGTCGAACTTCCAAAGATGAAAACTGTAAATGACTATGTTATCGCAAATATGGGCGGTAACTCAATCGAAGATTATGTAGAAGGAGCAAAACTTCTCGATGAATCGATTGTAGATGCGATTGAACTGAATATTTCATGTCCGAATGTAAAAACAGGAGGAATGGCTTTTGGAATCAGATGCGAAGATGCAAGAACGGTCGTTTCAAAAGTTAGAGAAGCTGTTAAGAACAAACCGTTAATCATAAAACTTTCACCGAATGCCGAAAATATTGTCGCATTGGCAAAAACTATGGAAGAAATCGGTGCTGACGGTGTTTCACTTGTAAACACTTTCAATGCACTTGCAATTGATGTAAGAACAAGAAAGCCGCGTTTCAACAATGTTACCGCCGGTCTTTCGGGTCCTGCAATAAAACCTATTGCACTAAGAATGGTTTATGAAGTTTCGAAGAATGTAAATATTCCGGTTATCGGAATCGGCGGTATTGAAAATTATAAGGATGCGCTTGAATTTATTATGGCAGGTGCAACTTTGGTTGAAATAGGCTCTGCAAATTTGTATAATCCTACGACTGCGATAAATGTTGTAGAAGGTTTGGAAAAATATGCGGAAAAAGAAATAGATAAAAACATTGAAGAAATTAGAGGCTGTATTTGGGGGTAAAAATGACTAGAGAATCTGAAATTGTAGAATTATTAAAAAAGAGAGAAGCATTGCTTCACGGACATTTTGGGCTTTCAAGCGGCAAGCACTCAAATGTTTATGTTCAATGTGCATTGGCAACTGAGTATGCTGAAGATGCTGAAAAAATTGCACATGCAATAAAAGAGAAACTTGAACAAAACAATATTCATCCGGATGTTGTTGTAGGTCCTGCAATGGGTGGAATTATTATTGGATACGAACTTGCAAGAGCTCTCGGAGTAAGATCTATTTTTGCTGAAAGAAAAGAAGGCAAGATGTGTCTTAGAAGAGGATTTAAAATTGAAAAAGGCGAAAAAGTTTTGATTTGTGAAGACGTTGTAACAACCGGAAAATCATCACTTGAAACAGCTGAAGTTATCGAAGAACAAGGTGGAGAAGTCCTTGGAATCGGTGCAATTGTCGACAGAACAAAACAAACTCCTCCGCTACCTGTTTTTGCTGCAATAAAACTCGAAGCTGATATTTATGAACCGGAAGACTGCCCACTTTGCAAAGAAAATGTGCCTATGGTACAACCTGGAAGCAGGTTTCTTAAAAAATAATGTCAGGAATTGATATTGTTAGGATAAATAGAATAATTGAATTGATTGAAAGACGAGGTCTTGACTTCGTTCAAAATATGCTGAA
>QWCJ01000739.1_pt1 | contig 10025 bp, 8 predicted proteins | sample 1972501 | NCBI WGS metagenome assembly QWCJ01 (sample SAMN09866711, study PRJNA288562) | Human vaginal metagenome isolate term2_vaginal, whole genome shotgun... | isolation source: vagina | host: Homo sapiens | place: USA: California
CCTCGACCTGTGTTCCGAGGCCGACCTCGTCCTCGACGGCTCAGATACCTTCGATACGAAGTATCTCGTCGCTGATGCCTGCGAGCTCACCTCTACCCCACTGGCCTGGGGAACCGTGCTGCGCTACGGCGGGCAAGCCGCGCTGTGGCACTCCGGGAATGCATGTGCTGACGGGCGCGGGGTGGGCTTTCGCGATCTCTTCCCCGCCCCGCCTAGTGGCGAGGCTCTCGAGTGCTCCACAGCGGGAGTCCTGGGGGCTACGACATCGGTCATCGCGGGGCTCATGGCCACCGCGGCACTGGGCTGGTTGGGGAAGCTTCCGCACTACGAGGAGCTGCGTGGCCGCCTCACCTCCTATGAGGCGCTGCCCGGTAGCTTCCGCACACTGCGGGTGGGCGCCGATCCCGACCGCCCCCTCGTTACTGCCCTACCTGGCCGGCACACCCCGCCGCCGGAGCTTGTCACCGGCCGCGCTGCCCTCCTCGATATCTCCGAGGAGCCCAACTTTCCTTATGCCGCGGTGACACTGCCCTGGCATACCGTCACCGATGATGATGCCGTGCGCCGAGCACTATCCGCCTGCGCATCCGAACTGGTCTACGTGGCCTGCCCCTCCGGTGGGCGCAGCGCTGGCTTTGTCCTGCGCTACGCCGATCTCGCCGCGGACATGGGCATCGAGTTGCGCAACCTGCCCGGTGGGCTCGCAGCACACGATTTCTAGGCGCCAGCCGCCGCCGGCGTGCGGAAGAGATGCTCGTCGAGAATGCGCGCGGTGCCATGGTGACGGGCCCGGAGAATCACGCAAGAGGCCACCAGTGCCAGAGCGGTCACGATGAACAGCACCGCGATACCGGCCCAGAACGTCCCATCGTGGATGCCGTCGGTAGCGCGGGTAAAGGCGTTTTTCGCATAGGACATCGGGTGGAAAGGATGCAGCAAACTCAGCGGGCGTGGAATGGCGGCCACGGGCCACACGCCGCCGAAGACCATGACGCCTAGGGCAAAAGCACCGACGGCGAAGACGGCACCAATCTTGCGGCCGAAGGTTACGAGGAAGAACTGGTAGGTCGCCGCACCCACGGCCGCGATGGCGGCGATGACTAACAACATCATCGGCCAGCTGGCAGGACTCCAGCCCATGGTGGAGGACATCAAACCCATAAAGGTCAAGATCAAGAAGTTCAGCCCCGCCACCACGCCGAAGGCCGCCAGAATGCCACGTACCGGGCTCGTGACTGACTCGCCGCGACGGCCCAGGTAATACGGCAGCGTCATCGCCAGAAGCAGCATCACAAGGAAGCCGAAGACCAGCACGAAGAGCAACGACGCGCCACCAGTGATGTTCTTCTCGGTCGGGTCAACCGGGCTGACCACCGTCTGTACAGGGTGAAGGTTGGAGGAGGTGAAGTTGATGGGCACGGCCATGTTCTGTGCGGACGTATCCGGCTGGCTAATGGAGGGGGCTTTGGCGGCACCGTCGGCAAGCTTGGTAGCCAACTCATTGGAGCCCGCCTTGAGCTGGTCCATGCCATCCTTCAGCTCCGTACCACCGGCTGCCAGCTGGCTCGTGCCGTCCTTCAACTCACCGGTGCCCTCATGCAAGCGGGAAGCACCATCCTGCAGCTGGGCGGCACCGTCGCCCAGCTCGCCAACACCCGCGCGCAACTGCTGCGAGCCATCGGACAAGCGGTGCGCACCGTCATTGAGAGCCATCATGCCGCCGAGGTACTCCGAGTTGGGATCGGACAGGTTGTAGTAGAGCTGACCGGTGCCGTCAGAGAGCTTTTCCAGTTGCGCCACCATGTTTCCACTGGCGGCCGGGTCGAGCTTCGAGACCAGGGAATAGAGTTGGTCGGCTTGCTGGTGCATGCCGAGGCCACGGAGGACGTCGACAAGTTGCAGCAGCGCTGGAGCTACGGCCTGCGCCTGCTTGAGCACCGGGATGAGCATGCCCGTCAGTTGGTTGACGCCGCCATCGATCTGGCCCGCGCCATCCGCTAGGCGGCCGGTTCCGGCGAGCAGTTTGTCGGAGCCGTTGGCAAGCTGCGCGGCGCCATCATCGAGCTGCGCGGCACCATCGCTGAGGCGCCCTACTCCGTCATTCAGGCGGTTCGTGCCGTCCAGCAGCTGGCCCGTACCGTTGTTGAGATCGCCCGCGCCGGCGTCCAACTTGGCGATTCCCTCGACCGCGCGCCCGCCGCCTTCCTGCAATTTGCCCGCACCCTCATCGAGACGGCCGGCGCCCTCGGCCGCGGTTCCCAGACCATCGCTGAGTTTATTCAGCCCCTCAATAACCTGGTCGGCGTATTTCTTGGAAATCGCATTCTCGACGCTGGTCTGCACCTGCGGGATGAGGCTGGAAGAAATCACCGAGCCATTCGTGCCGTAGTAATCATTGGTGGCGAAGTGAATCTCCGGCTTGACCGGTTTATCGCTGATGATGGTGACGGCCTGCTCGGAGAAGTTCTTCGGGATGGTCACCACCATGAGGTATGTGCCCTTGAGCAGCCCCTCATCCCCGTCGCCCTTGCTGACTTCGGCAAAGTTCAGGTACTGCGTCTCCATTAGGCCTTCCACGACATGATCGCCGTAGTTAGTGTAGGTGCCCTGCTTCTCGACGCCCGCGTCCTCATTCACCACCGCCAAATCAATGTTGCGCATGTACTTAGAGGGGTCCCACATGGCCCACATCATGGTGCCCGCGATGACGATGGGTGCTACGAGAAGGAAAACGATGAGCACGCGCGACAAGGTACTCGTGGGGCGCCAATCGAGGACGCGGTGCCACCCCATCGCCTCACTGTCGTGGCCTGCTGCGCTCCCCTTAGCTGCCTTGCCAGGCGAAGAAGCATTCTTCCGGCTTTCTTCCGTCTCACGGCGCATTCCCGCCTCCTCATGGTTTTAGCTCTGGCCCGCTTATAGCCTTCTGCCCAGGACTTTCAGAGGAAGTACAACGATAAGCGGGACCACTAGTTCATTTGTTTCACCAAACATACCCCCTAATATGTTGGCTCTGTAAACTTATGGCTATTCGTGTCATTGCACCCCATGCCGTTACTCCCGTGCGAGCTCCGAATCACGACCTGGTGACTGCGTTTGGCCGTGTGGGTGCTAGTTACTCCCGTGTGAGCTCCGAGTTACAAGGCACATGAACAGGGCGTTTCCCCCCTCCGGTTGCGAGGCCTTAAGGCCTGTTTTAGGCTCTGTGCCCATGGGGGATATTGAGACCTACATCCGCCTTCGTAACTCGGGGATTGCGCTGGTGGAAGCAGCAACCAGCACACCCGAAAGCTTGCGCGCGCTGGGCGCCTCACGCGGCGATGCGGCAGAGCTGGCGTCACTTCATGCCATCTATTTCGGCGATACCCGCTTCACCGGCAAGCAGCGCACCGCCCGCCAAGCAGCCCGACGCCAAGGCCACGACCTGGCCACACTAAGCCTCATTGAGTCCTACGCCGCCAAACTGAAGAAGCAACTCGACGTCTGGAATGTGCGCGTCACACTTGCATCCACACCTTCAGAACGGATTCCTTCAGTGGCGGCGGAACGTTTGAAGGAACTCAAACCGAAACGCGTGCCGTCGCCTGGGGTGCGCCTTACCTACCGCAAGAACGGCCCGCACTCACTCACGGTTACCGACTCCGCGCTGAACATCTCCACCATGCGCAGCACGCTGGAGTCCATTAACCCCACTGACCTCCTGGACGCCACCCGTCAAGTCTTCTTTAAAGAAGGTGTGGGCTCTCGGCCGGCGGTGGGAACGAACGTCGTGATAACACTCGATGAGCTCGACAAAATCGTCCGTCATGACGGCGATGACATCGAACTCGAGCTCACCAACGGTGGGCGCATGAGCGGCGCGGAGTTTCTCACCTACAAGTTCGCCGAAACTGGCTACGCCACACTGGTCCACCCCACTATCGGCCCGGTGTGGCTGCACCGTCTTTCGCGCTTTGCCAGCGTCGAGCAACGCATCATGGCCAGCGCGGAGCACCCCACCTGCGCGATCGAAGACTGCAATAAACCGGCGGACTACTGCCAGGTCCACCACATCATCCCTTGGCAGGCGGGCGGAGAAACCAACCCGCCCAACCTGACCATGTTGTGCGCTTATCACAACGGTATTAACGACGATGACCCCACCAGCCCAACCGGCCGAGGCTATGTCTTTCGGCTGAGAGGACCCGTTGACTATATCCCGCCCTGGGGAACACCGATTACCGGGCAGCCGGCCTACCAAGAAGCCATAAACCGGCAGGCCACGAGCCCGACGCGCACTCCTCCAGGCCAACCACCCGATCCGCCGGACCCACACCCATCACCACCCAGCACTGTGTCGCCGCCCGGATAGTCTTCGCGGCAGCTTAGCCGCACACGTCCACACCCCGAACCGGCTCCCCACCAGCACGGAATGTCCTCTTAACACGGCGGACTCAGCCCTGCGCCACGCGGAAACCTCAGCTTTCTTGAGGCCTTCCGAGTCTTTGGCGATCGCTCCATCCCACGGGCGTGTCCAATGCACCGTCCGTGCAGAACAGCCCGCCGAAAAACTCACAAACTCCCAACCGTTTGAACGGTCAGGGGTTTGTGGCGCGTGACTAGATGAGCTTTAAAAGCCGGCTTTCTTGAGGGCATCGGCCATCGAGCCACCGCCGCCGCGGTCCGCGCGGCCACGCCCTCCGTTGCGCCGGCCGGAACGGCCGCCTCGCCCCTCGGAACGCCCGCCGCCGTTGCGGCGCTTGGGGGCGGGCTGGCCGGGTTCGTCGTCAAGCCGCAGCGACAAACCAATGCGCTGGCGCTCCACGTCGACCTCCATGACCTTGACCTTCACCACTTGGCCCGAACGGACCACATCATGCGGGTCAGAGACGAACTTGTGGCTCATCGCGGACACATGCACAAGCCCGTCCTGGTGCACGCCGACGTCGATGAAGGCACCAAAGGCCGCAACGTTGGTCACGGTGCCCTCCAGAATCATGCCCGGTTTCAAGTCCGAGACCTTGTCTACGCCTTCCTTGAAGGTAGCCGTCTTGAATTCTGGGCGCGGGTCGCGGCCAGGTTTGTCCAGCTCCGCAATGATATCCGTCACCGTCGGCACACCGAAGATATCGTCAGCAAAGTCCGCCGGCGACAGCTTCGTCAACACGCGCGAATTGCCGATGAGCTCCGAAACCCCCAGCCCGGTCTTCTCCGCGATGCGCGCCACCACCGGGTAAGCCTCCGGGTGCACGGCCGAGGCATCGAGCGGGTCCTTACCTCCATTGATGCGCAAGAAGCCAGCCGCCTGTTCGAAGGCCTTCGGCCCCAAGCGCGGCACCTTCTTCAGCTCCTTGCGTGAAGCAAACGTGCCATTCTCATCGCGATAGGCCACGATGTTGGCCGCAATCGTGGAGTTCACTCCGGCCACGCGCTCCAGCAACGGAGCCGAGGCGGTATTAAGGTCCACGCCGACGCCATTCACGGCATCCTCCACCACACCATCGAGGGTGCGGGCGAGCGCGACCTGGTTGACATCGTGCTGATACTGCCCCACGCCGATGGCCTTCGGGTCAATCTTCACCAGCTCCGCCAGCGGGTCCTGCAGGCGGCGCGCGATGGACACCGCGCCGCGCAGGGAGACGTCCATGTCGGGGAACTCATCGGCCGCCAGCTGCGAAGCCGAATACACCGATGCACCGGCTTCCGAGACCACGACCGGGTTCGGCCGCTTCCCACCCGCCTGCGCGATGAGGTCCGCGACTTCACCGGCGAGCTTCTCCGTCTCACGCGAAGCGGTGCCATTACCAATCGCCATGAGGTCCACCGAATGAGCCGCGCTTAACGACGCCAACTCCCTCACCGCCTCAGCCCACTTCTGCTGCGGCTGGTGCGGGTAGACGATGGTGGTGGCAAGGACCTTGCCCGTCGGGTCGACGACCGCGCACTTGACGCCATTACGGTAACCCGGGTCCAAGCCCAGCGTCGCGCGCTGGCCCGCCGGGGCGGCCAGCAGAACATCGCGCAAGTTGGTAGCGAAGACCTTGAGCGCTCCTTCCTCGGCCTTCTCCTTGAGACGCATGCGCACGTCGAGGCCCGAGGAGATGGAGAGTTTGGTGCGCCAGCCCCAGTGGACGGCGTCGGCAAGCCAGCGTGAGGTGGCAACGTCCAAGTCGAAGCGCTCCGCAATCATGCCCTCATACATGGCGTCATCGCCGGCATCGAGGTTGAGCTGCAGCACGCCTTCGTTCTCACCACGCAACAGAGCCAGGATGCGGTGCGAGGGAAGCTTGTCGAAAGGCTCAGAGAACTCGAAGTAGTCCTTGAACTTCGCGCCCTCGGTTTCCTTGCCTTCCACCACACCGGCATTCATGGAACCGCTGGTGTACATGCGCTCGCGCACTTCGCCGACGAGGTCCGCGTCCAGTGCAAAACGGTCCACCAAGATAGCGCGAGCACCCTCGAGGGCTTTCTTCGCTTCCTCGAAGCCTTCAGTGAGGTACTCCCCTGCCAGCTCGGCCGGATCCGCCGAAGGATTCTCAATGAGTTTGTCCGTCAGCGGCTCAAGTCCTGCCTCGCGCGCGATATCCGCCTTGGTCTTGCGGCGCTTCTTATACGGCAGGTACAGATCCTCCAGCCGCGCCTTGGTCTCGCAGCCCTGGATCAGTGCGCGCAGCTCATCGGTCAGCTTGCCTTGCTCCTCAATCGCGGCGAGCACCGTTTCCTTGCGCTCCTCCAGTTCCCGCAGGTAGGTCGAGCGTTCCTCGATGATACGCAGCTGCGAGTCATCCAGCCCGCCGGTGGCTTCCTTGCGGTAACGGGCGATGAACGGAACGGTGTTACCCTCCGCCATGAGCTTGAGGGCGGCTTCGACAAACTGCTCTTTGACGCCTAGCTCTCCAGCGATGGTGGCTGCGATATTCACAAAACCTCTTTATGGGTCGGGGACTTAAGACCTTCTCACCCTATACCCCGCCCTGCCACGCGCAGGAAGTGCCCAGCCCAAACTCGGTGTGACCAATCTCTGAGGTCCCGTACCACAATGTGTGCGGCGGCAAACAGTCCGCGACGGCCGCGGTGACCTTCGTCAGCGGTAAATCTGAAGAGCCGTTGACGATGACCCTCCACACGTGCTCACCCACCGGTGGCTGACCGTGCTTATCCATGTACTCGTTGACCAGAATGTTGTCGGGTTCGCAGGTAAATGACACGACCTCGGCGTTGATGTCCTGTGGCTCGACTCCGCCTTCACGCAAACGCTGCGGCATATTTTCGAGGACCTTGTTCCATTCAGCTTCGGTCATAAGTATTGACAAGTCAGTGCTCACGTCCATCTCAATCCTCCTTTAAGGTTTCCAGGTAGGCGCGATCGGCGTCACTTAGCTCCGCTGCATCCAGCAACTCTGGGCGGCGCTGCCACGTCCGCGCCAGCGACTGCTCGCGGCGCCACCGGTCCACACGGGCGTGGTCACCGGAGGTCAGCACGTCCGGAACCTTGAGACCGCGCCACTCGCGCGGCTTGGTGTAGCTGGGCCCCTCCAGCAGGCCATCGGAGAAGGAATCTTCTTCGTGCGAGCGCCGGTTCCCCAACACACCAGGAATGAGGCGCACGACGGCTTCAGCAATGACGAGAACAGCTACCTCGCCGCCGATGAGCACGTAGTCGCCAATGGAGACCTCACGTACGCGGTAACGGTGCTGCGCATCGTCGACGACGCGCTGGTCGATGCCCTCGTAGCGCCCGCACGCAAACACAATATGCTCCTCCGCGGACCAAGCTTGCGCATCGGCCTGAGTAAAGGGCGTGCCCGCAGGGGTCGGCACGATGAGCAGCGGTTTGTCCGAATCCTCGCTTTCACCATAAGAGCGCGCCTCGACGCCATGGATGTCATCGTGGCGCGGCTTGCTCAGGTGCGGCAGGGCGCTCTGCAGGTCCTGGGTGGAGGCGATGCCGGAGGAGACGTCGTCAAGCGCCGGCCCCCACACCTCAGGCTTCATCACCATGCCAGGGCCGCCCCCATAAGGGGAATCGTCAACGGATTTATGCACGTCGGTGGCCCACTGGCGCAGGTCATGCACGCCCACCGCGAGCTTCCCCTGCTCGATGGCCTTGCCCAACAGCGCGTGGCGCAGCGGGTCGAGATACTCCGGAAAAATGGTGAGAACGTCAATCCTCATAGGTCGAGCAACCCTTCCGGCGGGGTGATGGTACAGGTCCCCGCCTCCAGATCGATCTCCGGCACGATCTCCTCCACGAAGGGCACGAGCGCTTCTTTGCCTTCGGTGAGCGTGACTTCCAGCAGGGACTGCGTGGGGCCGTGCGTCACGCCGGTCACCTCACCTACCTCTTTGCCATCAAGGAGGACGCGCAGGCCTTCCAACTCGTGGTCATAGAAGCCGTCGTCTTCTGGGTCATCCAGGGGTTCGGCGAAGAACTGGGTGCCACGCAGGGAATCCGCGGCCGTGCGGTCTGGGATTTCCTTAAACGTGATGAGCAGGCGTCCCTTGTGGGCGCGCACCGCTGCAATGGTGAGCTCATGTTCCTTCTTACCTTGCTTACCGTGAAGGACCTCGCCGACGGCGAATCGGGTCTCAGGGGAATCGGTGGTCACCTCGACGGAGACCTCGCCTTTAATGCCGTGGGATTTCACCACGCGACCAATGAGTAGTTCCATGCCTGCTAGCTTAACGGGCTACGCTGGGGCGGCATGACTGAGCTTCCCATCAATGATGCAACCACCTTTGGCGACGCCTCCCACAACAGCGCCGCCCTCGCAACGCTGAATCTGCTCGATGAGGCCCCCGAGCCGCACCCCACACGCCCCAGACCAGCCGTTAAGAGGGTCCTCAGTGCCGACGGCGCAAACCTCATCCTCTTTTCATTCCTGCCGGGACAAGACCTACCTGATCACAAGGCCGCACACCCCATCACCGTGCAGGTGCTCCGGGGATCGGTGATTTTTAGTTGCGAGGAACAGGATGAGGTGCTCGCTCCCGGACGCATAGTGCACCTTCCGGCGTACGTGCCGCATGCGGTGACATGTAGCGAGGAACCTGCACTCATGCTGCTCACCATGTTGACACCACACACTAGCGCGAATGTATAGACTTTTAGTACTATTCTTATAGTGTGAGTAGTTCGAAGCCGTATCACCATGGAAATTTGCATGAAGAGATCCTCCAGGAGGCCATCAAGCTTGGCCGAGAGGGAGGACCGGAGGCGGTGACGATTCGCGCCGCAACGCGCGCGGTCGGTGTCTCCCCTACTGCCGCCTACCGCCACTTCAAGGATCAAGCCGCGCTTCTCGATGCCGTCGCGGACGTCGCCACCTACGAACTCATTACCAAGCTCAGCGAGGCCTTCGAAGAGACGGAAGGCACCATCGTCGACAAGATGATGGCGGCTGGTTTTGCCTACTACCACTACGCCTTGGAGGAGCAGAACTTCTTCGAGTGCATGATGGCCACGAGCGGTTTTGATATTCCAGCTGGACTCGCGGCCGCGGCCGAGGGCCCCGGCGAGGACCTACGCGTGCAGGCCACATTCAATTTCTACGGCTACATGGAGCAGTATGCGCGCTCCATCGGACAGGAACCCAGTAAGCAACACATGATGCAGAATTGCCTGGCCGGCTGGTCCACTGTGCACGGTTTCACAGTCTTGTGCCTCAGCGGTCATTTGAGGTCGCTACCGGAGGAAAAGGTGGAAACCTTGGCGCAATCGGTCATAGCCTCCGCTGTCCGCGGCTTGGACTTCGACAATCCCCTGGAAGCGCACCACCCCGGGCGATCCTAAGCACTAAAAATCCCCGCGACCGACAGGTCAGCGGGGATAATCTTTTAGCCGAGTAGAAATTACTCTGCGGACTCCTCAGCCTCAGCGGAGTCGGCCTCTTCAGCCTTAGCGGCCTCTTCCTCGGCCTTAGCAGCCTCAGCGGCAGCGGCTTCCTCAGCAGCCTTCTCGGCGGCAGCCTTAGCCTCAGCCTCTTCCTTGGCCTTGCGCTTCTTCTCGGTGATGGCCTCGATGGTCGGGCCGGTGTTGGCCTCAG
>QWCJ01001118.1_pt1 | contig 10016 bp, 8 predicted proteins | sample 1972501 | NCBI WGS metagenome assembly QWCJ01 (sample SAMN09866711, study PRJNA288562) | Human vaginal metagenome isolate term2_vaginal, whole genome shotgun... | isolation source: vagina | host: Homo sapiens | place: USA: California
GCCTTCGTCGATCTCGGCGGTGTCGACGGCCTGGTTCACGTTTCCGAGCTGTCCTGGAAGCACATCGACCACCCGTCTGAGGTTGTCACCGTGGGCGACGAGGTCACCGTCGAGGTTCTCGACGTCGACCTGGACCGCGAGCGCGTGTCCCTGTCCCTGAAGGCAACCCAGGAAGATCCGTGGCGCGTCTTCGCCCGCACCCACGCTGTGGGCCAGATCGTCCCGGGCAAGGTCACCAAGCTCGTTCCGTTCGGCGCCTTCGTTCGCGTCGAGGAGGGCATCGAGGGCCTCGTCCACATCTCCGAGCTGGCTCAGCGCCACGTGGAGGTTCCGGACCAGGTTGTCAACGTTGGCCAGGAAGTCATGGTCAAGGTCATCGACATCGACCTCGAGCGTCGTCGTATCTCCCTGTCTGTTAAGCAGGCCGACGAGGACTACACTGACGAGTTCGATCCGTCCAAGTACGGCATGGCTGACTCCTACGACGAGCAGGGCAACTACGTGTTCCCGGAGGGCTTCGACCCAGAGACCAACGAGTGGCTCGAGGGCTACGACGAGCAGCGTCAGGCTTGGGAGGCTCGCTACGCCGAGTCCGAGCGTCGCTTCAACCTGCACACCGCTCAGATCGAGCGCAACCGTGCTGCAGCTGCTGAGGCCGCTGAGTCCGCTGCCAACTCCAACTACTCTTCCGAGTCTCAGGATGCAGCTCCGGCATCCGATTCTCAGGCAGAGGTTGGCGGCTCCCTCGCATCCGACGAGCAGCTCGCTGCTCTGCGCGACAAGCTCGCTGGCAACTAAGAATGGATCTTTCTCGGTTCGCACTCAGCGATGAACCCGAGATGGTCTAGCTTTTGAGAAAGGCCGCTTCTCCCACTGTGGGAGGGGCGGCCTTTCGCGTATCCTAAGCCGGTATGAAGCTCATTGGACTCACCGGCGGTATCGGCAGCGGAAAATCTACAGTGGCGCAGCTTCTCCTGCACCACGGATGGGAGCTAGTTGATGCCGATCAGATAGCTCGGGACATCGTTGAACCGGGGCAACCGGCGCTCGCTGAGTTAGCAGACGCTTTCGGGGAGGATATCCTTCAAGCCGATGGAAGCCTCGATCGTGGGCTGCTGGCTTCCCGCGCTTTCGCCAGCCGGGAGAAGACCGATCTCCTCAACTCCATTACGCACCCGCGTATTCAGGAGGAAACCCAGGCCCGCTTCGACTCCGCGCGCCGCGCTGGCGCCGACTTCGTGGTGTATGACATGCCGCTCCTCGTGGACAAGGGTCTACACAAAAATATGGACGCCACCATCGTCGTTGACGTCGATGTGGAGGAGCGGGTTCGCCGCCTCGTGGAGTATCGCGGGCTGGATGAGGGGGATGCGCGCCGCCGGATAGCGGCGCAGGTCCCGGACGATGTGCGCCGCGCCGCTGCTGATTTCATCATTGATAACAACGGCGCTCGCGATAAGCTCGATGCGCAGGTTGACGGGGTCGTCGACAAGCTCCGCTCCCGGTTCGCCTAGGGACGCGCAATTAACTAACGCGTCGCTACGACGTCAGAGACTTCAACGTGGTCGTTGTTTTCCATGTCTTCGCCCACGAAGTCGAGGTCTGTGCGCATGAGCATGGTGTTGTAGTCATGCCAGGACGTCAGAGTGTAATAGAGGTGCTGATCGTCCTGGTTCGGCAGAACGAAGGGAGCATAGGTGTCATTGAGCGGCTGGCCGCTGACGACCTTGGTGGTCTTTTCACTCACCAGCATGCGGCGCGGCGACCATGGGCCTTCTGGGCTATCGGCCGTGCGCATAACGATGCCTTCGCCCTCCACCCCGTACATAGTGATGTATTTGCCCAAGTAGTGGTTGTAAGCCACAGAGAGTTCGGATACCTTGCCGTCGAGTACCTCGGTGGCGCTCGCCGGATTCTTCACCCAGGAGCCGTCAGAGTAGTAGCTGAAGGCTTCCTCGTTAGGAAACTCCGACTTCAACGCACGGGACAAATATGCTGGGCCGCGGCGGCCGTTGCCGGTGGTGAAGCGGTAAATGTACTCGTCGTGCTCGATGAAGGCTGATTGTTGAAGTTTTTCAAACCCTTTGCGGTAGTTGGCGCCGCCGGGAATCGGCGCGTTCGCACCGTGGCTAGTGTTGGTTCGGGTGGCCTCTGGCACTGCGCGCCACGTGACTCCGCCATCAGTCGACTTCACGGTCGCGCCAAAGTTGGTGGACCAGCCGGTCTTCGGATCGTGCCAGGAGCGCACCGACATGTAGTCGATGTAGTGCACGCCGTCGACCACTATGCCGGCCGTGGGGATAGTGGTGCGCTCGCCGTTGGTGTCTTTATCTCCCACCTTCTGGGAAGGGATGAACTCCTTAGCCCGGCCTTGAGCCGACCATCCAGAGTTCGTTAGTGCTTCCTCCAGGCGCAGGCCGTCACCATAGTCGTGGTCGCTCGTGCGCAAAAGGAGGTTGGAACGCCACCCGTCGCCCTCGCTTGAGCAATCCATGGAATCGCCGAAGACATAGTAGGATTTGCCCGCGCCATCCGAGTAGGCGATGCCGAGGTCAGTTCCGGAAATATCAAACTTCCGGTCGGTGCGGTTTGGAGAACCGGAACCAGTGATGAGCTGCATGATTTGGGTTGGCCCGCCGCTGATCTGGCGCTGGTTATAGTTGCTGCGCTGTGGTGCCTCAGTATTGCCCGAACTGCTGGACCGGGAAGAGCTGCCGAGTAGGGCGTCGAGCCCACCGAGCGAAGAGCCGGAAGTCTCGGGTTTCGACGTGAAGCTGCCGGACCTCGAGTAGGCCGTACACGGTGACGCGTGGGCCGCAGGGGAGTGGGTCACGATAGCGACAGGCACTAGTCCGGCAATGGTCAACGCGCTGGTAAGAGAACGAAGCTTCATGTCAGCAGATTCTAAAGGAGAGCGCCAACTTTTAAAGGATATGGCGGCTAAAATTTACCTTGTTGGGCCTTTTGATAATCACGCCGCGTGCGAAGTGCTCGCGGCAATCCGTGATGGCTCCTTCGATCTTGATACGTTTAAGAAAAGCTGCGTGGATTCTCCCATCGACGTCGATGATGCCGAGGTAATCATTGCCTTGGGGGCATTGGCCACCACGCCTGAAGATAGGCTCCCCGCTGGAATTAGCGCGGATGACGTTAAAGCTTTGCGCACACCACAGACCCGGGCCTGGTTGCGCAAGAAAATCAATACAGCGATGGAGCCCAACAGTTCCCCGATTTATGCGTTGTGGGAAACCACGGGTGAGCTTGAACTGTGGTTGCGCAGGACGCGCGCGGCGTTGCCCTAAAATGCAGTGAGGCCTCCCTTCACAGACACAGGTGAGACAGGTTGCCTAGCCAGTGGGCCCTAGCAGGTTTCGTGGTGTGCGCGTTAGACTGGTCAGCATGGCTTTTGCTGCTGAACACCCCATCCTGCCCGTCTCCGAACATCGCCCTGTTGGCGAAATCGAGCGGCGCTCCGCCGAGTTCCGTGTTGAGTCCGAATTTCAGCCCGCTGGCGACCAGCCCGCCGCCATCGCGGAACTGGATGAGCGGCTCAGTCGCGGCGAGCGCGACGTGGTACTCATGGGTGCCACGGGTACCGGTAAATCCGCGACAGCCGCCTGGCTCATCGAAAAGCAGCAGCGCCCAACACTTGTGATGGCGCCGAATAAAACGCTGGCGGCGCAGCTGGCAAATGAGCTGCGCCAGCTTCTCCCACACAACGCGGTGGAGTACTTCGTCTCCTATTACGACTACTACCAACCGGAAGCCTATATCGCGCAGACGGATACCTACATTGAGAAGGACTCCTCTATCAATGAGGACGTGGAGCGCCTCCGCCACTCCGCCACGTCAGCTCTTCTTTCTCGCCGTGATGTGGTTGTGGTTTCTTCTGTGTCGTGTATCTACGGTCTGGGCACGCCGCAGTCCTATCTTGATCGCTCTGTTGTGCTAGAGGAAGGGGAGGAGATCGACCGCGATCGCTTCCTCCGCTTGCTCGTGGATATTCAGTATGAGCGCAATGACGTGGGCTTTACGCGCGGAACCTTCCGCGTCAAGGGCGATACCGTGGATATTATCCCTGCCTATGAAGAGCGCGCGGTGCGCATCGAGTTCTTCGGCGATGACGTGGACGAGCTCTACTACATCCACCCCTTGACGGGCGACGTGCTGGAGCGGGTCGACGAGGTAAGAATCTTCCCCGCAACGCACTATGTAGCTGGGCCAGAGCGCATGGCCCGTGCCATCGAGGACATCAAGGAGGAGCTCGCGGAGCGCCTCGCGGAGCTGGAGAACCGCGGCAAGTTGCTCGAAGCGCAGCGCCTGCGCATGCGTACCGAATACGACCTTGAGATGATCGAGCAGGTGGGCTTTTGCTCCGGCATTGAGAACTATTCGCGCCACGTTGATGGACGTCCCGCCGGCTCCGCGCCGGCGACACTCCTGGACTATTTCCCAGAGGACTTCCTCACCATCATCGATGAGTCTCACGTGACCGTCCCGCAGATCGGCGGCATGTTTGAGGGCGATATGGCCCGCAAGCGCAACCTCGTGGAGTTTGGCTTCCGTTTGCCTTCTGCCGTAGACAACCGTCCGCTCACTTTCGATGAGTTCGAAGAACGTGTGGGACAAGCGGTGTACATGTCGGCGACGCCCGGTGATTTCGAAATGACGGCTTCCGGCGGCGAGTTCGTGGAACAGGTCATTCGCCCCACCGGCCTCGTAGATCCCAAGGTGACGGTCAAGCCCACCAAGGGCCAGATTGATGATCTCATCGATGAGGTCCGCGCCCGCACCGCGAAGCAGGAGCGCGTCCTGGTCACGACGTTGACCAAACGCATGGCAGAGGACCTCACGGACTATTTGCTGGAACACGGTATCAAGGTGCGCTACCTCCACTCGGATATTGACACGCTTCAGCGCGTGGAGCTGCTGCGCCAATTGCGCTTGGGGGAATTCGATGTCCTCGTGGGCATCAACCTGCTGCGTGAGGGCCTCGACCTTCCTGAAGTTTCACTTGTCGCCATCTTGGATGCCGATAAGGAAGGTTTTCTGCGCTCCACCACCTCGCTTATTCAGACTATTGGCCGCGCCGCCCGAAATGTGTCCGGTGAGGTCATCATGTACGCCGATAAGATTACGGACTCAATGCAGGAAGCCATCGAGGAGACTGAGCGCCGCCGTGAGAAGCAGATTGCCTATAACAAGGAGCACGGCATCGACCCGCAGCCGCTACGCAAAAAGATCGCCGATATCTTGGACCAGGTTTATGAGAACGCCGATGAGCAGGGGCAGGACGCGGATCCCACGGCCATCGTCGACAAGCCGGATGTGTCCTCCATGGCTGCCGACGAGGTGCAGGCGCTTATCGACGACCTAACGACCCAAATGCGCGAGGCAGCCCGGGAGCTCAAATTCGAGTTGGCGGGGCGCTTACGCGATGAGATCGCTGATCTGAAAAAGGAGCAACGCGGTCTCAAGGAGGCCGGCATTTGACGACGCGCCTAGTCCTGAAATTTGCCAACTCAATGTGCGGGTAAAACCCGTCTCGGCATAGCAGACCGTGTCATACTATTTAAAGATTAAGCACTACTTATAAGGAGAATTATGCTGAGCTACAACGTTATCGCTGTCGGAACCGATGGTTCTCAGACGTCCATGCGCGCTGTCCGTTCTGCCGCATCCATGGCGCGCGCTTATGACGCGACACTGATTATCGTGTCTGCTTTCTACAACCACTCGGGTTCGATGCTCGGCGCCCCGAACTCAGAGGATGCCCGAGTACCGGTTGTGAGCGAAGAGATGTCGGAAAGCTTCCTCAACAATGCCGCGGAGATTGCGCACAGCGAGGGGGCGGAGCGGATTGAGATCATCGCTAAGTCCGGTGACCCGGTGAATTCGCTCCTCGAGGTCGGCAGGGACCATGACGTTGATATGTTCGTTGTGGGTAACAAAGGAATTCATTCGGTGCGTGGTCGCGTGTTCGGCTCCGTGGCTACGGAGCTCACTCGTAAAGCCCACGCTGACGTCGTCGTGGTCAACACCACTGACTAGGGCAGAACATGGCGCGCTGAGCCTCGTGCGCGCTGATCGACGTGAACGCGCCAGCGTTGTTAGACTAGCGGGTGCGCAAAAGCTTTAAAATTTTGTCAAGCGGTGGCCTCATGGTTGAGGCCAGCGAAGAAAGGTCATCATGAGCGATTACAACAAGATCGTGGTCGGCACCGACGGTTCCAAGTCCTCCCTGCTTGCTGTGGAGCGCGCCGCCAAGATCGCCGCAGCCTTCGATGCCACCCTCATCATCGGTTGCGCCTACTACGAGAACCAGGAGCAGGCTTCCAAGACTTTGCGCCAGGATTCCGTGACGATTCTCGGTGATGAGAAGGCCCAGGCCAACCTCGCCTCTGGCAAGGAGCACGCAGAGAAGTTCGGCGTGGCGAAGGTGGAGACCGCTGTGCGCCCGGGCACCCCGGTTCAGGCCCTGATGTCCATTGTCAACGACAACAAGGCAGACCTGCTCATCGTGGGTAACCGTGGAATCAACTCCCTGACCGGCCGCCTGCTTGGTTCGGTACCGGCGGACGTCGCACGTCAGTCTGATTGCGATGTCATGATTGTCCACACCGTCAACTAACGCTTTATTGCGTGCACGGCGCGCAGCGCCCAGAGACCTTCAAAGAAAGGGTTACCTGGGCCGCTGCGCGCCTTTTCTTATCTTCCTAGCTGGAAGGAAGAGTGCGGTAGGCACGGGCAAGGGCGTTACCGTCGGTGCCTTGAATGAGCGGGATATCGAAAGAAGACTGCTCGTTGACCTTCACCAAGGGAGCGAGCGAGCCGTGGGACAGCAGCTGCTCCTGCGGTGTGAGATTGCGTATCGCAACTGCTGCCACATGGTTAGGATGCTCCGCTGCCGCGTCCGCATAGGTCAAGGGATCGTGCTGGCCATCATCACCGATGAGCAGCCAGCGCAGTTTGCGGAAAGCGATGAACAGGTTTCGCAATTGGACGCGCTTGTGCTCCAGGCCATTGCGGAAGAGGCCGGTAGGTGTAGGCCCCCAATCCGTCAGGAGTAGCGGGCCGCGGGGGAATCCGTTGTCCGCCATGAAGTTCACCAACGTGTCATAGGTGTTCCACGCACCGGTGGAGAGGTAAATGAAGGGTGCCTCTGGGTGCTGCTGGTAGATCTCTCGGTAGAAGCTGGCCATGCCTTCTACTGGTTTGCGCGTATTAGTGCGCTTGACCCAAGAATTCCACGCCGCAATCATCGCGCGTGGCAGCCACGTGACCATGATGGTGTCATCGATATCGCTGACCACACCGAAGGTCGTGTCCTTATCCACGATGAGGACCTCCGCGCTGGCTTCCTCGGCGCCCTTGGCACGGATGGTGACCTCGTGCCAACCGGGTTCTAGCCCGTGGTCATGGACTAGCACGTCGACATAGCCGTTGTCGTTCGTGGTGCCCGCTACCGTTTTCCCGCCAACCGTAACTTCAACCTCGTGGTGCGTGACCTGAATGGTGAAGAACTGGCGGTATCCGCGTTGAGCCCACGTATCGCGCTCTTCGGCGGCAGGGTCATGCATGAGGACCCGCCCCAGCACGTGGACGAATTCCTCGTTGCCGTAGCCGGCATAGCCAGTAACACTGGGGCGCCAGCCTTTGCGTGCTGAGCGCTTGAGCGAGTAAGCATTTGCGGTGGATTCGACTTTGCGGGCGATATCGGAAAGTGCCATGCGCACCAGATTAACGGAAAACCTCCGCGTAGCGGCCGGCGATGGTGAGGGACTGCGTCGCACGCGTCAGCGCCACGTAGAGGTTGTGCAGACCCTGCGGGGACGCTTCCACGATGTCATCCGGATTGACTACGGTGACGTGGTCAAACTCCAGTCCTTTGATCTGCTCAACGTTGGCTGCGGTGATCACAGCGCGCAGGCGCCCGTCAGCGTCCTGGAAGGTTGCGGGCTGAAGGTCGCTCTCACCGTCCTGCCAGATAACGTCCACACCGTCGCGCACCGCGATGCCTGGCGTCGCCTCGGGGTTGATGGATTGAAGGAGCTGGTTGGCCAGCTCCGTGATCGGGCGCGGGGTTCGGTAGTTGACACTCAGACCGTGCAATCGGAAGCGCTGGCCGACGAAAGGCTCGAGAGTCTCGCCCCAATCATCAACGCCGGCGGGAGCTCCAGTCTGGGAGGTATCGCCGACGAGCGTCATCCACCGGGAAGGGCTGCGCCGGAAAATCATGCGCCACTCCATTGGGGTCAACTCCTGTGCCTCGTCGACGATGACGTGCCCGTAAGCCCACGTGTAGTCCTCGCGGGCACGTTGAGCGGTGGTGCGGGAATCCCGAACTTCGTGGCGTCGAGCGAGGTGCTCGGCATCGATGACGTCGTGGGCAGAGAGAATCTCCGCTTCGAACATGTCATCATCGTTGTCGGTGGAATCAGATGAGCTCAGAATGTCGAGGGCATCTTCTGCCTCGGCGACCTGCTCACGCCATTCCTTCTCCTCTGCAGCGCGTTCCGCTTCTGGGTCTGGCATGCCGATGAGGACAGCGAGTTCGTCGAGAAGCGCAGCGTCGGACGCCGCCCAAGCCCGGCCATCCTCGCGGTAGAGGGCACCCCGGGTTTCCTCATCGTAGGCGCTGGCCGCTGAATCGATGCGTTCGGTGCTGCTCAGGAGCTCGGCGAGCACATCTGTAGGCGCCAGATGGGGCCAGAACTCGTCGATGAGCTCCAGGACCTGCGGTTCTTCAGCAAGATCATCGTGGAGCTGGTCCACATCTGCGCGGGAGAGCAGGTTGGCGCCTCCCAGCGGATCAGAACCGATGCGTTCGGCCATCTGTTGGGCCAGCGATTCGATGAGGTGTTCCGCAAACGCGGCTTGGGCATCGTTGTGCGGCTTGCGCGAGCGCCGTGCGCGGGTTCGTGCTGCCTTGACCATCTGGGGGGCCACGGTGAGCTCGAGCCGATCGATCTCCAGCGTGCGCAGCTGCTCGGGCACACGCTGGTAGTCCTTCACCGCGTTGCCGAGAATCTCCACCATGGCCTCTGAACCCTTGATTTCGCGGGCGAGCAAGGTTTCAGCGTGTGTAGCCTCGATGCTGGGGAAGAGAGAAGAAATGGTGGAGAGTACAACGCCGGTCTCACCAAGTTCCGGGAGTACTCGGGAAATGTATTCCAGGAAGGTGGAATTGGGGCCCACGATGAGCACGCCCGTGGCGGCTAATTGTTCGCGGTAGGTGTAGAGCAAGTAAGCCACACGGTGCAGCGCCACCGCCGTCTTGCCGGTTCCTGGTCCGCCTTCGACCACCATGACTCCGCGCGTGCTGTCACGGATGATCTCATCCTGTTCGCGCTGAATGGTCTCCACGATGGAGGGCATATGGCCAGTGCGGGCACGCTGCATGACGTGGTGGAGGGCGGATTCACTAGCGACATCGCTGCTTTCTGCAGTGTTGTCTCCTTCGAGGATCTCGTCGCTAATACCGGTGACAGTGCGACCGGTAGTCCTGATATGCCGGCGGACGTGAACCCCTTCAGGGTGCGCAGTGGTTGCCAGGTAGAAGGGCCGCGCCATCGGGGCACGCCAATCCAAAAGAAGCGTGCGGTAGTCCTCCTCCCGGGCATCAAGTCCCATGCGGCCGATATAGCGGCGGTCGAGGCCTTCCGGGGTGGGGTTATCGCCAGGTGCATCAATGTCGATGCGCCCAAAAACTAGACCGAGTTGGGCGACGTTAAGTCGATCCAGCTTGGCTTGTAGGCCGTGGTACTCGGTTTCGCGGCGCACGAGAGCATCAGCATCTGGGGTATGAGGGTCGACGGCTGCTTGCACCTCGTTGAGGCGTACATTGGCAGCGTGGACCTCGTTGTCCAGACGCTCAAAGAGGCCGTCGACATAGGCTTGTTCGCTGGCTATTTCGGCGCTGTGCTCGCTCGCGTGGGCGCTGGTTTTCCCGGTGTGAGTCGCGGGTGAAGATTCAGACACAAGGCTCCTTGGGTGCGTATGAAGGCTTCTCGTGA
>QWCJ01001486.1_pt2 | contig 10013 bp, 3 predicted proteins | sample 1972501 | NCBI WGS metagenome assembly QWCJ01 (sample SAMN09866711, study PRJNA288562) | Human vaginal metagenome isolate term2_vaginal, whole genome shotgun... | isolation source: vagina | host: Homo sapiens | place: USA: California
GTGAAAAATATATTATATGGAGTCAATTAGAGAGTAAAAATTATTGGAGTAAAGGTAAAGTATTTTGTTATGACATTGAAGACCACAAATTACATAGTGTAAAGATAGATGAAGGCTGGGTAAATGCAACACCAGTAGGTGATAAATATGCTTTATTATCAGTTATTTTTGAAAATTCTAGACAAGTGATTTCTTGGAACTTGGAGGAAAATCAATTGTCGAAAGTTAAAGAGTTCTCTAAAGATGAAACTTTAACTTCTATCTATTATGATGATGGCGATGGTGACAATAAGGCTTATATAGAATATAGAGATGAAAACTATATATACTCATTAGAATTTTCATATCAATAGAAAAAATAAGTAAAAGAAAAATTTAGATAAGAGAAAAGGTCGTGCTGATAAGGTGCGACCTTTTGCTTTGGTAGTTGGAATAATAAGAATGAAGTCAAGACTGTATATAGGATGCATAAGGGTAGTTGAGTGCAACCCACGAAACACCCGGGCGCAAAGTAAAGAAAAATAAATTAGAAAAAGTGTTGACAAAGAAAAAACAGCCTGCTAATATATTCAGGCACTCTTTTGAGAGCGCAAAAAGAAAAAAGGCTTGGACCTTGAAAATTGAATAGTAAAGCAAACATGCAAACAGACGGATCCAAAACAATTCTTGGATAATAAAATGAGTTGTATAAATAAGTAATTAAGAGCTAAAAAGCTCAATTAAATTTTAATTGAGAGTTTGATCCTGGCTCAGGATGAACGCTGGCGGCGTGCTTAACACATGCAAGTTGAACGAAACTTTCAGAAACAGATTCTTCGGATGACGATTCTGAAACGTTTAGTGGCGGATGGGCGAGTAACACGTGAGGAACCTGCCTTTCACAGGGGAATAACACTGGGAAACCAGTGCTAATACCGCATAATGTATTAAAGTGGCATCACATTAATACCAAAGATTTTATCGGTGAAAGATGGCCTCGCGCCTGATTAGCTAGTAGGTGAGGTAACGGCTCACCTAGGTGATGATCAGTAGCCGGACTGAGAGGTTGATCGGCCGCATTGGGACTGAGACACGGCCCAGACTCCTACGGGAGGCAGCAGTGGGGAATATTGGGCAATGGGCGCAAGCCTGACCCAGCAACGCCGCGTGAAGGAAGACGGTCTTCGGATTGTAAACTTCTTTAGACAGGGACGAAACAAATGACGGTACCTGTAGAATAAGCCACGGCTAACTACGTGCCAGCAGCCGCGGTAATACGTAGGTGGCGAGCGTTATCCGGAATTACTGGGTGTAAAGGGCGTGTAGGCGGCACTGTAAGTCAGATGTGAAATCTCCCGGCTCAACCGGGAGCGTGCATCTGATACTGCAGTACTTGAGTGATAGAGGGGAAAGCGGAATTCCTAGTGTAGCGGTAAAATGCGTAGATATTAGGAGGAACACCAGTGGCGAAGGCGGCTTTCTGGCTATTAACTGACGCTGAGGCGCGAAAGCGTGGGGAGCAAACAGGATTAGATACCCTGGTAGTCCACGCCGTAAACGATGAATGCTAGATGTGGGAGGTATCGACCCCTTCCGTGTCGCAGCTAACGCAATAAGCATTCCACCTGGGGAGTACGGCCGCAAGGCTGAAACTCAAAGGAATTGACGGGGACCCGCACAAGCAGTGGAGTATGTGGTTTAATTCGAGGCTACGCGAAGAACCTTACCAAGGCTTGACATCTTCTGACAGCTCTAGAGATAGAGTCTTCCTACGGGACAGAATGACAGGTGGTGCATGGCTGTCGTCAGCTCGTGTCGTGAGATGTTCGGTTAAGTCCGGCAACGAGCGCAACCCCTACGGTATATTGCCATCATTCAGTTGGGCACTTTTACTGGACTGCCGTTAACAAAACGGAGGAAGGTGGGGACGACGTCAAGTCATCATGCCCCTTATGTCTTGGGCTACACACGTACTACAATGGTAATGACAGAGGGCAGCGACATAGCGATATGAAGCGAATCCCAAAACGTTATCTCAGTTCGGATTGGAGGCTGCAACTCGCCTCCATGAAGCCGGAATTGCTAGTAATGGCAGGTCAGCATACTGCCGTGAATACGTTCTCGGGTCTTGTACACACCGCCCGTCACACCATGAGAGTTTGTAACACCCGAAGCTGGTAGTCTAACTACGGAGGACGCTATCGAAGGTGGGACAAATGATTGGGGTGAAGTCGTAACAAGGTAGCCGTATCGGAAGGTGCGGCTGGATCACCTCCTTTCTAAGGAGAATGCATTAATCAATAGGTTAATGTAATTCAGGTCGGTCATACTAATGTATGAACTTGTAGGCACCGTTCGGCCTAGTTCGCTTTTACTATTCAATCTTGAGGGTCTAAGATTTAGACTTGAAAGTTATTCTTAAATGTGTTATAGTTCTATAACACTTCGAGAAGAACAAAACATAATCGAAGTGTTTTGAATTTAAGTTTAGTGTTTTAATTACACATATCTAATAGATGTTTAGGAATACATTTAAATATGGGGGCATAGCTCAGCTGGGAGAGCGCCTGCTTTGCAAGCAGGAGGTCAAGAGTTCGATCCTCTTTGTCTCCACCAATTCACTTAATGTGAATACGATAGTACCTTGAAAACTGCATAGAAAAAGAATCAAATTAACAAATGAAGAGAAGATAGACGAGAAAATTAAGAAGGTCTTGTATATTTTAAATAAGTACGAGAGTTTTAAGAAATTCTAGTCATCTACTGAAGTGTTAATCTTAGATTAGACGAGAAAGAGAACCAAACAAAGGTCAAGTTACAAAGAGCGCAGGGCGAATGCCTTGGCACCATGAGCCGATGAAGGACGTGATAAGCTGCGAAAAGCTACGTGTAGGTGCAAATAACCATTAAAGCGTAGATATCCGAATGGGGAAACCTAATCAGGGTAAATTCCTGATTACTCCTAGATGAATACATAGTCTAGGTAGAGGGAACGGGGGGAATTGAAACATCTTAGTACCCCTAGGAAAAGAAATCAACCGAGATTCCGTAAGTAGTGGCGAGCGAAAGCGGAAGAGGCCAAACCGATTTACTTCGGTAAATCGGGGTTCGGACTGAATAATCTAGAACAAGAGTTAGCAGAATGAGCGGATGGAAAGCCGAGACCATAGAACGTAATAGTCGTGTAAGCGAAAACTCAAGTTCAGAGTCAGTATCCAGAGTAATGTAGGACACGAGGAATCCTGCAGGAAGACGGGGGGACCACCCTCCAAGCCTAAATACTCCATGGTGACCGATAGTGAATAGTACAGTGATGGAAAGGTGAAAAGAACCCCGGGAGGGGAGTGAAAGAGAACCTGAAACCCTGTGTTTACAAGCAGTCGGAGCACGTTAATGTGCAACGGCGTACTTTTTGTAGAACGGTCCGACGAGTTACGATTACTAGCAAGGTTAAGTAGTAGAGCTATGAAGCCGAAGGGAAACCGAGTATGAATAGTGCGAGTAGTTAGTAGTTGTAGACCCGAAACCAGGCGACCTATCCATGAGCAGCGTGAAGGTAAGGTAAAGCTTACTGGAGGCGCGAACCCGTATCTGTTGAAAAAGGTTGGGATGACTTGTGGATAGCGGAGAAATTCCAATCGAGCTTGGATATAGCTGGTTCTCCCCGAAATAGCTTTAGGGCTAGCCTTATTATAGAGTTTATAGGGGGTAGAGCACTGAATGGCAAAGGGCCCTTCCCAGGGTACCAATGCTTATCAAACTCCGAATACCTATAAATATGAATAGGAGTGAGACTATGACAGATAAGTGCCGTAGTCGAGAGGGAAACAACCCAGACCGTCAGCTAAGGTCCCAAAGTTACAGTTAAGTGGGAAAGGATGTGGATTTGCTAAGACAGCTAGGATGTTGGCTTAGAAGCAGCAACTCATTTAAAGAGTGCGTAATAGCTCACTAGTCGAGTGAGTCTGCGCCGAAAATTTAACGGGGCTAAACTGTACACCGAAGCTACGGATCGAGAGATGGTAGGGGAGCGTTCTGTAGGCCGTTGAAGCATGATCGAAAGGACATGTGGAGGTATCAGAAGTGAGAATGTCGGAATAAGTAGCGAGAGCAAAGTGAGAATCTTTGCCGTCGAAAATCTAAGGTTTCCTGGGCAAGGCTCGTCCTCCCAGGGTAAGTCGGGACCTAAGGCGAGGCCAAGAGGCGTAGTCGATGGACAGCAGGTTTAAATTCCTGCACTGCAATGTTGCGTTATTAGAGACGCAGGGACACGGAAGGATAAGATCGCAGACAGCTGGAATAGTCTGTGGAAAGCACGAAACGAAGGACTTAGTAAAGTACGGGTCCTAATAGGAGAGTGCCGAAGGAGGGAAAATAAGTACCGAAGGATCTGAATTCAACTGGCGAGAAAAGCTGCTATCAAGTAACAGTGCACCCGTACCGCAAACCGACACAGGTAGATGAGGAGAGAATCCTAAGACGATCGGGAGAATCATCGTTAAGGAACTAGGCAAATTAACCCCGTAAGTTAGCGATAAGGGGAGCCAGCTAGCGCTGGCCGCAGAGAAATGGCCCGAGCAACTGTTTAGCAAAAACACAGGTCTCCGCAAACACGAAAGTGGAAGTATGGGGGCTGACGCCTGCCCGGTGCTGGAAGGTCAAGGGGAAGTGTTAGAGAATACTCGAAGCACAGAACTTAAGCCCCAGTGAACGGCGGCCGTAACTATAACGGTCCTAAGGTAGCGAAATTCCTTGTCAGGTAAGTTCTGACCCGCATGAATGGCGTAATGATTTGGGCACTGTCTCAACGATGCACCCGGTGAAATTGTAGTACTTGTGAAGATGCAAGTTACCCGCGACTAGACGGGAAGACCCCATGGAGCTTTACTGTAGATTGCTACTGGGACTCGATATCGTATGTACAGAATAGGTGGGAGACAATGAAGTGTTGGCGTCAGTTGACATGGAGTCACAATGTGGAATACCACTCTTACGATGTTGGGTTTCTAACGATATCCCGTGATCCGGGAGTCGGACAATGGCAGTCGGGCAGTTTGACTGGGGCGGTCGCCTCCTAAAGAGTAACGGAGGCGTTCAAAGCTTACCTCAGTACGGTTGGAAATCGTACAAAGAGCATAAAGGTATAAGGTAGGTTAACTGCGAGACGTACAGGTCGAGCAGATACGAAAGTAGGACTTAGTGATCCCGCGGTAGAATGTGGAATTGCCGTGGCTCAACGGATAAAAGTTACCCTGGGGATAACAGGCTTATCTCCCCCAAGAGTTCACATCGACGGGGAGGTTTGGCACCTCGATGTCGGCTCGTCACATCCTGGGGCGGAAGCCCGTCCCAAGGGTTCGGCTGTTCGCCGATTAAAGTGGCACGCGAGCTGGGTTCAGAACGTCGTGAGACAGTTCGGTCCCTATCTGTCGTGGGCGTAGGAAATTTGAGAGGAGCTGTCCCTAGTACGAGAGGACCGGGATGGACGGACCAATGGTGTACCAGTTGTATTGCCAAATGCATAGCTGGGTAGCTAAGTCCGGACGGGATAAACGCTGAAAGCATCTAAGTGTGAAGCCTCCCTCAAGATGAGATTTCCCATCCCAAGTGGATTAAGACCCCTTGTAGACTACAAGGTAGATAGGTCAAGAGTGGAAGTGCAGTAATGTATGAAGCGGATTGATACTAATAGGTCGAGGACTTGACCACAAGGTTAAAGGAAGATCCAACTCAGAAAATCTAAGAGAAACACGAAGTTAATAAGAAAGAATATTCTATGCAGTTTTGAGGGTACAGTCGAAAGACAACTCTTAACCATGCCGGTGAAGATGACACTGAGGCCACACCTGTTCCCATCCCGAACACAGAAGTTAAGCTCAGTTGTGCCGAAAGTACTTGTCTGGTGACGGACTGGGAGGATAGGTTTCGCCGGCTCCATTTTAATGTAAATTATAGAGTTTTATAAATACTTAATATATACTAGATATAAGAAAGATAATTTATTATGTATTTTACAGGCAATATTGACTACAGAAATTTAGTAAGAATATATTTGTGTAATAAAAAAAGTTTATTGTTTTATACGAGGGTGTAATGAACTCAAGAATATTAGTTGTAGATGATGAAAAATCTATTGTTGATGTAATTAAATCAAATTTAGAGCGTGAAGGTTATTTTATTGAAACTGCTGGTGACGGTAAAACAGCTTTGGATTTAGCTTTGAATAATAATTTTGATCTGATTATTCTAGATTGCATGCTTCCAGTTATGGATGGGTTTGATGTTTGTAAAAAAATTCGCCAAGAATCTCCAGTTCCAATAATCATGTTAACTGCAAAGTCTGAAGAAATTGATAAGGTTTTAGGACTTGAATTAGGTGCAGATGATTATATGACAAAACCTTTTAGTACGCGTGAATTACTAGCAAGGGTAAAAGCTCAAATTCGTCGCTCAAGTTATTTTGAGAATTCAAACGACTCAGCTAAGAACTCAAATGAAGTTACTGTAATCGGTGATATTAAGGTTGATAACGAGACTTTTGAAGTACACAGAGATGGCGAAAATGTTAATTTAACATTAAGAGAATTCCAACTGGTTGCATTTTTGGCTAATCATGCAGGTCAAGTATTTACTAGGGAAGAATTATTACAAGAAGTTTGGGAATATGAATATTATGGTGATGTCAGAACGGTTGATGTTACTGTAAGACGTGCTAGAGAGAAACTAGAACCAGATACTAATGACTATAAGTATATAATTACTAAACGTGGTGTGGGTTACTATTTCAATAAGGATCTATAGAAGTATGACATCATTAAATGTATTACTATTGTTTAGCTCGAGAAAAGATTTTCTGCTAGCTCTATTATTTGTTTTCATAGTAACAGTTATAGTTTTATCGATTAGCTATTTTTTCAATAAGAAGGTTATAAGCAATAAACAAGGTAAAACTGAAGAGACTATTTCTGAAGAAAGAAAACGTCTATTGAGTATATTTGAGGGTGCCGGTTTAGGAATTGTAGTGTACGGACCCAATGGTAATTTGCAAATGGCAGATTCTCAATTAACAAATTTACTAGGTATTGAAAAAACTCCTTTAACTTTCGAAGATTTTTTGAATGAATTTGGCTTAGAAAATGGTTTAAAAGCTACATATCTTTTAGGTAGCCAATTTGGTGAAAGTGATTTAATAGTCGGAGACAAAAATTTACATGTTCAATATTCTTTGATAAAAAAAGGAAATACTGATGAGAATTTCTGGACTATTTCGAAGAGCCAAGGAGCTGTAATATTTGTAAGAGATATTAGCGGTGAAATTGAAGAAGATATTGAACGTAAAAAGTTTGTTGCAAATGTATCACATGAGCTAAAAACACCAATAACTGTTTTAAAAATTTATGCAGAAACATTATTAGATTGGGGATTGGTTGAGAAGTCTTCAGATGCAGTTCGAAAAGATGTAGAAAATATTTTAGAAAATGCATTGAGAATGGAATCTCTGGTAGAAGATTTATTGTTGCTATCTAAGATTGACTCTCGAGGAAGAACTTTACGAACAAGAGAATTAGATATTGTAAGCCTGCTTTCTACCATTGTTGAACAGTCCAGAGTACAAGCTGAAGAGAAAAATATTACCCTTGAATTTCATACAGTTTCTAAGATTCCGGCAGTTTTGGGAGATGAGAGTTCACTTGGGAGAGTTTTCTCAAATTTAATTACTAATGCAATTAAATATACTGATAAAGGTGGTCGAGTAGACATCTATATTAGTAGAGTTATTAATGATATTGTAATTAAGGTTAAAGATAATGGATTAGGTATTTCTGAGAAAGATCAGAAGAAGATTTTCGATAGATTCTACAGAGTCGATCAAACCGGTTCTAGAGAGTATGGAGGTACAGGTTTAGGCTTATCTATAGCTAAGGAGTTAGTTGAATTACACAAAGGTAAGCTATCTGTAAATAGCATTCTAACTTATGGCTCTGAGTTTGTTGTTTCCTTGCCAATTGCATCTAAAATTTACATGCAAGTTATTGATAACTTAGAGTTTGAAAAAGATAAAAATAGGACAGGTAGAAATACAGAAAGCTTAAATTATGCTGCGTATGAGTTTTTACTAGAGCGTGCTCACCAAATTGGAATAGCAAAAGAGTCTTTAGAAGATTTAAGCGATGAAGAAAAATTAATACTAGCAGAACCTTATATTAAGGAGAGAAAAGATTTTTCTCGTAAGAAGATAGATGTTGCAAAAAACAATAATGATACTAATCTGGAGACTAAGGTTGAAGTAGAGGCTATATCTACTGAAGAAAATACAAATTCTGGAAGTGAGGATCAGGATCTTTCTCAAAATAATAAGGTTCAAGAAGAAAATAATACTGATAATACAACAGAGCTAGATCAGAATGAATCTGAGGGAGCTCATGCAGCAGAAGATGATAAATATGCGATGGAATTAGACCCTGTTAAAGAAAATCAGGAAATTGAAGCAGATGAAGATAAATCAGATCCTAATGAAAAAACAAGTGATATAGAAAGTCTAGGTCAATAATTTTATTTTATATATTAATATTAAGAAATATTACTTGGTTATTATGAGGTAATATTGTTTACAAAATTCAAATGGTGTCTAATGTAACTGCTTGAAAAAATTTTTTAAGTAATAATACTGAGACTGGTTTAGATAGTTCAAATTATTGCTATATTTTGATATTATAGATGGTGAATATACATAGAATATATTAAAAAACAGAGTTTAAATAAAAGAATAATAATACTATTAAAAGAAAAGAAAAAGTAATTAATACAAGTTATAAATATATTTTACTTTAGAGGAGATTAGAGTGGCTAGTTATATTGTAAAAGGTGGTAAGAAATTAAAAGGTGAGATTCCTGTAAGTGGATCAAAAAATGCAGCTTTAGGTATAGTTGCAGCAGCATGTGTACTAGATGGACCTTGTGTAATCGAAAATTTACCTAATATTTCTGACGTAAGAACTCAGTTAGAGTTATGTAGAAACTTAGGTGCAACAGTTGAAATTGATGAAAATGGAACAGTACATTTTGATGCTACTAAGATCAATACTTTTGAAGTAACAGATGAGAGAGCTAGAGATATCAGAGCATCCTATTACTTATTAGGAGCATTATTGGCAAGATATGGTAAAGCTAAGAATTATCTACCTGGTGGATGTGACTTCGGTACAAGACCAATTGACCTACACTTGAAAGGCTTCAATAACATGGGTGCAGTGAACAAATTAGAGCATGGTAAAATTGAGCTAACAACTGAAGATGGATTGATTGGCGAAAATATTTTCTTGGATAAAGTAAGTGTTGGTGCCACTATGAATATAATGATTGCAGCTTCAAAAGCAAAAGGTAGAACAACTATTGAAAATGCTGCAAGAGAGCCACATATTGTTGACGTAGCTAACTTCTTAAACTCCATGGGTGCTGATATTAAAGGTGCGGGAACTGACGTGATAAGAATTAATGGTAAAGAGAAGTTGCCAGCAGGTCATACATATACAATTATTCCAGATCAAATTGAGGCAGGTACATACATGATCGCAGGTGCTATTACTCGTGGTGATGTTACAGTTACTAACCTTATTCCAAAACATATGGAACCACTTACTGCTAAGTTGGATGAGATGAACGTTAATTTGGATATTCAAGAAGATTCAATTAGAGTTTGGGTGGATGAGGATAAAGAGCTAGAAGCAACTTCAATCAGAACCATGGTTTATCCAGGATTTCCAACAGACCTACAACCACAAGCAGTAGCTTTAATGACTACTTTATCAGGACAAAGCAGAATGTATGAAGATGTTTGGGCCAATAGATTCCAATATATTGATGATCTTAAGAAAATGGGAGCAGACATCACTATTTCAGATAATTTAGCTTTGATTGATGGTCCAAGTAAACTAACTAGTGCTAAAGTTGAAGCTAGAGATCTTAGAGCTGGTGCAGCTATGATTTTAGCTGGATTGGCTGCAGATGGTTCTACTGAAGTACATAATGTTTCT
>QWCJ01000746.1_pt1 | contig 9940 bp, 6 predicted proteins | sample 1972501 | NCBI WGS metagenome assembly QWCJ01 (sample SAMN09866711, study PRJNA288562) | Human vaginal metagenome isolate term2_vaginal, whole genome shotgun... | isolation source: vagina | host: Homo sapiens | place: USA: California
TTGCCGGCCTGATATCAAATCAGTGCCAGGTGTTGACTCTAAACCCGAAGCGTCACACCGAGCGGCCGCTAGACCCGGATTAGTCTTTCCAGGCAATCTGGGAAACATATAAGTTAGTAAGAATCCTCTTGTGGAGGACTAGAAAAGCTACCGTGAGTAGAGTTTTGCCTGTAGTGTCAGCTGGTTCCACCTGGCCCGAAAACCAGGGGGACAGCTTTACCGCCCCATGGTTGAGCAGGTGGGAGCGGATAATTTGGGGTTATTGCGTGGAAATTTTTTTCGGAGAATTGCCGCGCGGAATTAGTAATTTCTCTCTACGCCGTAGTAGGCTGGAATCGTGACAATGCTCATTGTGTCACTATCTTAGCTCAAGAGAGGACTACACAAAACAATGGCGGCAATATACGAACTATTTCCGTTTGCTGGTTACAATCGAGGAAAAGCAACCATTGATATGGAAGCAGTGAGGCAATGCATGCTCGATATGAAAGCAGCTCAACACCCCATGCCGACTACGCAAACCTCGCAGAGTCTAAGACACGAATGTTCCACCGTGTCCGCGCCGGGCAATGCTAGCGGAAGATAATTTTTCGCTGCGAAAACAATAATTTGTTTACTCCGTTGAATCAAAAAAAAGTGGTAGAAATACCTAGAAATAGTTAATACCCACAACAGATTCAACGGAGTTTACAATTTAGTTGAAGGAGCAGAGAAGGTGCGCGAACCAGCAATCCGACAAGGAAAGTATCACGACAACCTAGAAGACTGGCGTAGTCCAGCACTAGTAGACGTAGATCGTATACTATACTCACCAGAATTTCGTAGGCTCAACGGGGTCACCCAAGTTGTACCACCCCAATTTGATTACCAGCTGCACGACCGGTATTCTCACTCAGTTAAAGTGGCGCAAGTAGCATTCTCCCTGGCGAAAGAATTGCGGTACCGCGCTTTGCAAGCTGGTATCGAGGATGAGTACGGAAAGACCCACAAATGTGCAATAAGTGGGGAAAACGATAGCGCACAGGATACGGATTCTGCGTCTATAAATCTTGACGAATGGGTTGGCGAAAACTACTGTCGCGCGGCAGGTCTGGCACACGACCTCGGGCATCCACCCTTTGGTCACATTGGGGAATACGCTTTACAGGATTATTATTGGCAAAAGATGGATGACGGCAAATGTCCCCAGTGCGGAGGGCGCTCTTTTGAGGGTAATGCCCAAACGATGCGAATTGTGACTCGGTTAGCATTCCGCTGCGATGATAATGAACAGGCAACACAACCCGGCCTGAACCTAACCCTGCGCACTTTAGCCGCTATCGCTAAATACCCTTGGCTACATATGCGTCATCCCCGCGATATCAAGAAACTCGCAAACAAATGGAGTTTTTACCCAGAAGAACAATACATTCTCGAACGGCTTGAAACAGAAGGCTACATACACACTGTGGTTGAGAACGGCACGGTAGCTAAAGTCTACCGCTGGGTCGAAGCCGAAATCATGGACTGGGCAGACGATATCAGTTACGCCGTACACGACATAGAGGATTTCTTTAAAGCCGGGTTTATTCCGCTAGCCGATATCGCATTCTGCCTCAGCGACGCTAGGAGCATAAATTGGGAAAAAGACAATTTTACTTTCATTAGAAGCGAAACACTTAGAACAACTCTAGAAAACATAAGAAACGAGGTAATCAAAAAAGCTAATTCAAACCTAAAAATAACTGATGTTAACATAAGCGAAACGATAAACAACACATTTAAAGAAATAATTAATATTTTTAAAAAACTAAATCCCACACCTTTCGACGGGAGCCGCAATTCCAGCGCCGACATTAGAAAATTCAGCTCAACAATAATTAGCTATCTCAGTCAACACTGCAAACTATACTGGGAAAACGTCGGTGGTGGCAGAGTACAGCTGTATATTGAACCCGTCGCATACTGTGTGGCAGAATTTTTCAAGCTCCTAAACCGAGTATACGTTCTCGAAAACACTATGCTTGCAGCCGCTCAAGCCGGACAAATGCACGACATGGAACGCCTGTGCACAGAACTTATCGCTATGGCTCTAGTCTGGTGTCAAGACCAGCGCGCCAAAGACCTCTCGAGAACAAACAAAATCCCTCCACATCTATATGAATTCTTAAATACAGCTCTAAGTACTATAAATTTCAACACTATAGGTTCCGCAGAGGAATTAGATTTTCCACGGCTTACTTGCGTCGCCGTCTTCGACTACATTTGCACTTTGAGTGATTATCAAGCCAAACGCCTGGTATCACAACTAAAAGGCGTTTCAACATTAGGCGTTTTAGGTGAACGCTGGCTCAACCAGTAAACAAAAACCCATAAACCAATGTCAAATACGTACGAAATGAACATATGATACTATAAAAGGGTTAGAGCCCCACTATTTCGCACAGTGAGCAAGTGCCCATAGGTAAAGAACCGCCCAACCGGCTCAGGTAATCGCAAACAGCTCACAAAGCGACAGCACCCGAGGCTCCAGGCTAGCCCCTCATGAACCCGGGGGAGACGACAGAAGCCCCCGCCCCGACTAGCGCCTGACCTGAGTTGCACATATTTGTAGCATATGGTGGGTTTTTCTGGCTGTTTGTGCTGGTGGTGGGGTTTTGAGGTGGTGGTTTTGGGTCACTCTGAAGCGTTCTGGGTTTTGTTCCTATCTGTTTTTGAGAGGATTGAAGTGGTCTGGGTTTGCTCCCTGGGCGTGTACCTTGTTTTTTTGTTATTTCATGCTTTCTGGTGTTTTGCCAGTATTGGTTTTCGGTTTCTTGGGGTGTTTGGTAGTTGAGGTTTTCGTGTAGTCTGGTGGTGCTCCACCATGACACCCACTCGAATGTCGCGATTTCTACTTCCAAAACATCCTCCCATCTGCGGTTATGTATTAGTTCGTTCTTGTATGACCCGTTAACATTCTCGGCCAGAGCATTATCATAAGAATCCCCCACGGATCCGGTAGATGGGGTTATCCTGTATTCGGCGAGCCTCTGGTTGTAAACTAAGGAAACGTACTGTGAGCCGTGATCCGAGTGTTGAACTAGACCCGTGGTTTCTTTGGTGTTGTGAATCGCCTGGTTCAACGCTGCTAGGCAACGACTCAGTAGCCATCGTGGGGGATAAAGCCCAACCCACAATTTTGCGTGAGAACACGTCGGTGACGAAGGCCGCATACACAAAACCCGAACGAGTCTTCACATAAGTGATATCGGCAACCCAAAGCCGGTTAGGAGCCAAGGCAGGAAACTCGCGGTTCACTAAATTCGGGCGCGTATCAGGAGCTTTAGGCGGCCGGGTAGTTAGGGGCATCCTGCCTTTAGACTTGCCCTGAACCCCAGCCAGGCGCATCAGCCTGCGAGTCTGCTCACGCCCAATATCAACCCCGAGTCGTCCCAGTGTGTGCCATATTTTCCGAACCCTGTAAACCGCGTAATTCTCCGCATGAATACGACGGATTAAGCCTACAAGTTCCCGGTCACGCTGAGTCCTGGCGGACTCGACGCGGGTCTTCGCGTCCCGGTAACCGCGCGAGGTGATAAACCCGCCCTCAAGATTCTCACTCAACGTTTCACATACGAACTCGACCGAGAAACGACTACGATACTGGTCAATGAACGCAATCATTTCCGACGTGTGGGCTGAGTGGCAGCGGCTTTGCCGCATGAGCCGCTCAGTAGCAGCGTGGAGCCGTTAAAAACCGGCCATGATTGGCCGGTTTAGGCGAAACACCCCCGAGAATCCGAGGTGAAAAAACCGAAGCAGCTTTAAGTAACTCATTCGTGTCACGAAGCTCTTGATTTTCCCGGCGGAGCTTTGCAAGCTCGCTGATAAGGTCTTCCTCGGTTTGACGGATTTCCCCGGCTCTGCGTGCTTGTTTATGCCACATTTGCGCGGTGATGCGAAATCCCGAGCTTGGGAGCCACCCCAACAGGCAGCTCGAATCAAGACACCTTCCGACGTGACTCTGCTTTCCACCAAGCGAACCACACGGTCTTTAAACTCCTGATCAAATTTCCTTACCATAATACCTATCTTCCTAATCTAATCAACCGAAAGAAAACCTAGACCAGTTCAAACCCAGTATGCTTCAATAAAGGGTGGGGGTAAATATATTGTGTCTTAAATTGGGGTTTAAACGGCTTGTTTCCCCGGCGAATGCCGGGGAAACAAGCACACAATATTCTGTTATCCGGGATGGCTCCTCATGAAACCAAACCCAAACCTAAACCCTACTTCACCTTGTAGACAGTAGAAGCGTTAACAACGTAGGTCACGTCCTTACCAGAAGCAATCTTGAAACCATGCTTCTGACTGGGGGCTGATCCGGCAGTACCTGCTTGTAGCGCATCGGCGACAGTTACACCGTCCTTATCGTAGGCCTTCCAATCAGACAAGGTCAGAGGCGCAGCGGCACCCGTAGTGTCACTGTAGAATACATCGGCGGTAGCCGCTACTTTAGAGATTGCGGTCGGGTTTGTCGGGGCTTTGTATTTGAAGGTGAAGCTGAATTTCTTGGTGCCGACCTTGCCGGTTACCGTGTATTCACCGAACTTAGTGGTACCAGGAGTAACCGTCACATCAACCTTACCCTTCGCGGCGTTGGCTGTGACGTTAGGCCGACCATCAACGTTAGGATTCTCGCCGTTAACCTTGAAGTCGCTGGCGGCGGCAGACGGATCAGTAATGTCAAGTTCTACAATCTTAGCCCCTACTGAAGTAGTGGTGAGTGTCATCGCGTTCAGGTCAGCAAGACCAGAATCGCTTGCTTTAGCTCCGGCGACGGGGGCTTCTGGTACCGCGAAGAGGGTGGAGCCGGAGGCGATTTGCTTCTCGATTACGCCGTGCTTGTTCTTCACAGTCAACAGAGCGCGGATTTCACGCTTTTCACCCGCTTGCAGGGTCAGCTCAGCAGTAGCCTTACCGTTAGCAGCACTATCATGCGAGATATTGGTATTATCCTTATCCCACTTTTTGCCGTTGCGATACTGCCATTCGACAGAAACATCAGCGCCGGCTAGGCTCTTTTCGAGCTGGTACTCAACCACAATCTGCTTCGCAGTACCAGCGGTTAGCCCCTTGCCGTCAACGGTAGCGGATTTCTTCGTGAACAGGGTCTCCGAAGCCAGCTCGGTCACCTTGTTATTACCAGCCTTCAACTCGGCAGCAGCCGCAGCCGCAGCCGCATCAGACACAGCAGTCTTACCACCAATAGCAACAGCAGACGGAATCTCACCCTTAACACGCTCTGTAGCCTTGAAAGGAGTGAGAACGTACTTGAACTGGCCAATCTGTTGTAATTCGTCTTTAGTCGCATCCGTCAAGGTACCGTTATTATTGGTCAACAGAATCGGACCCCTCGTGAACACCCCAGCCACCAGCGCATCAACCATAGACACACCATTAGCCAAATACACCCGGTCAAAATCCCTGTGCATATCAGAACGCTCAAACTTCGAAATCATCGCCGCAGTCTCAAAACGATCCGCACCACCCAAACGAATGTAACCAGTCGCGCGACTCAACTTAGCCCAAGCATCCTCCATAGCAGCCTTCATAGAAGCAGCATTCTGAGTAGCCTGATCCAAGAACAACTTCACATCAGCCTGCAACACAGCAACCTCGGTGCCAACGGTAACCAAATCCTTAATAGTGTAGCCCTCGTACAACCTGTGCGAGTAAACACCACCAGCCAGCGAAGCCTCACTCTTGTCCTTGAAGTAAGTCTTAATCTTATCCTTATCAGTCTTGAGATCATCCTTCACGGTGCCGTCTTGAACCTTGGAATAATTAATCCCGTTGATAACCTCAACGTGATTATCATTCTTGTCCTCGAAAGAGAACCATTCTTCCTTAGCATTAGTAGCAGTATTACTGCCGTAGAGCTTGTTCAAAGCTTGAGCAGCCTTGCCGCCATTCAAACCAACGTTGGTGTCAGCCTTGAAGGCACCCCATGTCATATTAGCCTTGTAAGCATCCTTGATAGCCGAAGCAACCTCACGCTGTAAATCAGCCACAGCTGTATCCACGATATCAGCAATCTCAGCCACACCCTTAGCCTGAGCCCTGTAGCCCTCGAAACGCAAATCAGCATCCTTACGAGCCAAATTCAACAAAGCCGGATTACGTGAAGAAGCAATCCCATACGCCTTATCAGGAACAAAATCAGAAGTGTAAGAATTCACACCCAGATACAAGGCACGAGCCTCTTCAAAAGCCTTCTGAGCAGCAATAGCATCCTTATTCACACCAGTCGGGTTCACAGAAATCACCGACTCGGTAGCCTCGGACAAAGCCTTATCCGGAACCACAGACTTGCCACCCAGACCAATCACGGACTCAACCTTATGATTCTTCACCCACTGCTTCACGTCCTCAGGCAACTCACCATCCTTCACAAAGAACAACGGGCCATAATCCAAAGTACCCGCAGCCAAAGCATCAATAGCCACGTCAGGACGCGACACAATCATCTGCTTCGACTTAGCCGGCTCAACCTCGATAATACGACCAGCCACAGCCATAGCAGTCTCATAACGATCCTTACCACCAAGACGACCAGTTTCTTTACCATCAGCAACCGCCTTCAAAGTGGAATCCGGCACCACACCAGTACCGCCAATAGCAATCACCTTCTTAGCAGAAGAGTAGAACTTAACCTGTTCCTTCACCACATCAAGCGTGCGGGAGTTGTTATCCACCAACAAAATCGAACCATCAGTCAACTGGCCAGCCGCAGCCGCATCAATCATCGCAGTGGAATTAGCAATATAAACAACCTTGGCATCATAAGACTTCGGGAAAGCCTTCTTAGCCACCTCTAACGCCGTATCAATACGATCATTATTCGCCCTACCAGACGCAATACGATCCCAACCACCGTCCAAAGTACGAGGCTCCTCCGTAGCCACAGCCGCCGGAACACCAGCCAACGAAGCCACCAAAGCCGCAGACGCAACCCCAACAGCCATCTTCTTACCAAAATTCATCATCAAAACACCCTTCATCTGGGTAATAGTAGAAGACCAGGAATTCGGGGGTAAATCTGTCCTGTTTCCTAACTCTCGCACTTGCTCTTACACTTAAACTCTTTAAGTCTTATACTTAAAGAGTGCTGGACTCTAGAACTCTTATAAAAGTGCTTGATGAACTGCGGGAACGTGGTGGAGATTCTTATGATGTTGAAGTGAAAACGGGCGCTAATGGCATTCCTGGCCTGGGGCAGACCTTGTGCGCTTTTGCTAATATGCCTGATGGGGGCACGATTATCATTGGTGTTTCGGAAAACCTGGATTTTAAAGTGTTGGGGATTGCTCCTTCGCGTATCGCGAAGCTGGAACAAGGCATAGCTGCTCAGGCTCGCGACCATATCAAGCCGCCTCCGCAGCTCGATTTCCAGACGCTAAAAATCGGCAGCAAGACCATACTTGTCGCAACGGTGCGCGGGCTAGAACTCGCGTCCCGCCCTGCTTTCTATAAAGGTGTGGCATATTTGCGTCAGGCAGACGGCGAATACCCGATGAGTCCCCAGGAACTGCAGCATATCGAACTTCTGAAGACACAGGGTTTTGAACCGTTGCATCCCGACCGGTTTAGTGTCCCGGGAACGTCCCTGACGGATTTGGATGCGTCCTTGGTCGCAGCCTACGATGAAGCGCTGTCACTGGCTTCTCGGCGTTTTCATGAGATGTCACGCACTGAGCAGCTGGTTTATTCTGGGGTTCTGACTCCTGGTGGCGAAGTCACGCTTGGTGGTCTTTATGCTCTGGGCAAGATGCCCCAAGCGGTCACGCCGAGCCTGGGGGTGACCGCCGCGGTTCAGGTGATTGACTCAGAGCGCGGACAAAACACGACCGCAGACACGTCCTTGGGAGAACTCGCGCGAACGGTCTCGACACCGCGTGTCATGGATTTGTCGCATTTTACTGGCCCGGTCCCGGAGCTCCTTGAACAATCTCTTGCTTGGGTGGAGCGCAATACCAGTAAAGCCCTGGTCTATGACCAGCACGGTCATGCCCGCGACCTGCCCACATTCCCACTCACCGCGGCTCGTGAAATCATCGCCAACGCCCTGGTGCACCGTTCGCTGGCCCCCATAACTGATTCCAAGCGGGTCGAGATTCGCATCCGTGGGAGTGTGTTATCGGTGACCAGCCCAGGCGGTTTATGGGGCGTGACTGCTGAGCGTCTGGGGAAACCAGGCGGTAAAAGTGCGGTCAACCCGATGCTTTACGAAATCTTGAAGAACGTCCGTACTCCTGACGGAGCGCGCGTAATCGAGGGTGAAGGCGGTGGCATCCGCGAAGCCATCCAAGTCCTGGAAGCCAGTGGCCTGCCGCGGCCCCGGTTTATCGACCAGGGAATAGAACTCCACGTCCTCATGCGACTCACCCCCAACCCTGCACGACCAGCCCCGATGCAACCACTCTTAAGGTCTACGGAACCGATTCCGACCCCCGCCGCCCCCACCCAAACAAGCACCAAGCACGGTCCAGCTATCCTTGCCTCGCTGTCAGATGGTCCACAAACCCTAAACACCATACGTTCTGTTACGGGACTCAGCGAGGGCCAGGCCCGATACGCGCTCGGGAAACTCATCGCTGCTGGGAGCGTGTTAATGCTTGGTAGCCAAGGCGATCCAGATACAACGTACTGCCTTCAATAAGCACCCGGGGATTGAGCAAGTTGACACCGACCAGGGCATAGGTACACATGGATCCCCAGGCCGACACCGGCAATGTAGCGAAATAAGGGAGGTTTTTTGAGGGAATACCGGGCTGGGGTGTGCCTAAAGGTAGAGAATAGCCGGGTAGCTGCCATTATTGGCAGCTACCCGGCTATTCTCCACCTATAAATCCCCAAACCCCCGAAGCACCTACGCATCCAGGCCCCAAAACCCCGGGCGGCACAAACCGTAAAACCCGCCCAAAAAAGCCGGCAACCGGACACGCTCGTGTCCGGTCGCCCTTGCGAGTTTGCGGCTATTTTTCCAGGAAACTGTGCAGATCTACGTCCGCGCGGACTTTCGCGAGGCGGGTGAGTTCCGGGGTGAATCCTGACTTTGCATAGATTGCGTAACGGGGCGTGCCATGGTTTTTGACCAGTTTGCTGCGGTTTTCCAGGGTTTTCAGGACGTCGCTGCCGACGGGCTGGCCGGCCCATTTCGCTTCGATAAACAGGGTCGTTTTGGCACCCCCGGCGACCAGGTCGATCTCTTCGGATTGCCGGGTTTTCGGGTCATTACCCCACCAGCAGGCACGATTTTGGTACAAATCGGGCAGTTTCCCGGCGGCGTTGTCCCGGTCGAAAAGATCCGTGACAATCCGCTCGAACCCCAGCCCCATGAAACTATTGAGTCCTGGAATAACGTTCGCTTCCAGAGCTGCTAAACCTGCACCTAACTCGATAGTCGACAGGTTGGGCTGCACGAATTGGTACCAAAAACGGAAACAGCCGTCTTGAATCCGATAAATGGTTTTTCGCCCGCCCATTTTCATTGTCGCATTCCAGGGAAATTGTTTGTCCACTATACCCAGGTCTATCAGGGCACCAAGGTAGTTCGTGAGAGCGCCGGTAGGAATCCCGGTTTTTGTAGCAATTTGATTGTGTTTTGAGGCTCCGTCAGAAATTGTGCGCAAAATAGAGCTGTAGCGTCTTGGCTCTCGCAGTTCTTGTTTTAGTAGGTTTCCTGGTTCTTCCACCAGTCGTCCGCTGGGATCAAAGAATAGTTTCGCCAGGTTCTCGGAAACGCCTGTACTGGTGTCAATAAAGTCGAGGTATTCCGCCACGCCACCGGTAACAGCGTAAAGAACTGCGGCATCCAAGCGGGGTAGAGGGGAGAGAAAACCCTCGGTATCCAAAAAATCGAAAGGTCTCAATCGAATCTGACCGGTACGCCGCCCATGCCGGAGATTAGCAATAT
>QWCJ01001509.1_pt1 | contig 9925 bp, 5 predicted proteins | sample 1972501 | NCBI WGS metagenome assembly QWCJ01 (sample SAMN09866711, study PRJNA288562) | Human vaginal metagenome isolate term2_vaginal, whole genome shotgun... | isolation source: vagina | host: Homo sapiens | place: USA: California
GAGGTGAAAGGTGAGAGTCGTGGCTGAATCTTCTGAGGCTGCCGAGGTAGGCGTGCAGGCGGACCAGGGAAATAACGCGCCGATCGGAGTGTTTGATTCGGGCGTGGGTGGGCTGACCGTGGCGCGTGCCATTGTGGATCAGCTGCCGCACGAGAACCTGGTGTACATCGGGGACACAGCCAATTCGCCCTATGGGGACAAGCCGCTGGCGCGGGTGCGCGAGCTATCGATTGGGATTGCGGACACTCTGGCGGAGCGTGGCTGCAAGATGATTGTGGTGGCGTGCAACTCTGCCTCATCGGCGTTTATTCGTGATGCGCGGGAGAGGTATTCCATTCCGGTGGTTGAGGTGATCCTGCCTGCGGTGCGGCGCGCGGCGGCGGCGACCCGCAACGGCAAGATCGGAGTGATCGGCACCCAGGCGACGGTGAGCAGTAGGTCCTACCAGGATCTTTTCGCGGCGATTCCGGGGGTTGAGGCGTATGCGCAGGCCTGCCCGCAGTTCGTGCCTTTTGTGGAGCGTGGCATGACTAGCGGGCGGCAGCTGATGGGGTTGGCGGAGAACTATCTGGCGCCGTTGAAGGCCGAGGGGGTGGATACCGTGGTGCTGGGGTGCACACACTATCCGCTGCTGGCCGGTGTGGTGCAGCTGGTTATGGGGGATGACGTGACGCTGATTAATAGCGCGGAGGAAACGGCGAAGACTGTTTATAGGACGCTGTCGGAGCAGGGGCTGTTGGCGGATGAAGATCCGGGGCGGGCGGTGGACCTTTCCTTCGAGTCGACGGGTGACCCGCAGAGGTTCGCGAAGCTGGCTGGGAGGTTCCTGGGACCGGCGATTAGCTCTGTATCTCAGATTCCGGAGATGGTGCGCTAGTTCTTAGGGGATTCTTACGTGGGGAAACCAGGGGGTTTTGCTGTTTCTAGAACTATTTTTCGGTTGTTTCTGAATCCTGAATACGGTTAGACTATTCGTGTACTCTTAGGCTGTTTTTCGCTTAACGAATCAAGTTTCAGTGCGTTCTCAGCCTTTAGTAGGTGCCTGGCTGGACGTAGATCTGAGAAAAGCGATCTGGCAAAGGTTAGCGCGTTTTAGCTTTTCAGGAAGGACTGGGGAATGAATTCCTCTAAGAATAAGGTTTCATGGCGGAACGCTCGTAAGGGCGCGGCCGCACTGTCTGCCATCACACTCGCATTGGGCTCGCTCAGCATCTTTGCCCCCAGCGACTTCGCGCCCGAGGCCACCGCAGCCACGTTCACGGGCGGCATCCGCGACAAGTCCGGCGCGGTGGAGAAGGATGCCCAGAAGGCCTCCGACCTCCCGGCCGGCTCGTGTACTGTCTCGGAGAGCACTGAGAGTGGCAGCCAGGCTGGTTTCAGCTGGAATACCTCTGAGCCGTCTGCGAGCACCCCCAACAAGAAAGCCTGGGGCTTGAGTGTTTCCTTTGATAACTCGAAGGACCGCACGTTCGCCGATTGGAGCTTTACCAATTCAGGCCTTATGGGTGGGTACCTCGATGAGGCTCAAATTCCCGCTATGAATGCCGGTCAGACCCTTGTTGACAAGAAAGTCACGCACAAGGCCGACGAAGCCCTCGTCATTGATGGCTTTAGGCAACAGCGAAACCTGAACCTCAACGCAAAACTGACCGATGCGAAAGTCAAGCAGTTCGCTGAGGCCACTGCCGCGAACCCGGTACGTTACGCCTGGCAGGGAAACTATAAGACTGACCGTACCTCCTCTCCGTTTGCCACCCAGGGGGACAGCGCAGCCTTTGCGGCCGTCGTGAACCCGTGGCCGAGCGAGAACATCGAATGTAACCCGATCACGGTTTCGTGGGAGAACTTTGAGAAGCACGTCATCGTTGCAGGTGCGGAAACCAAGGTCGGTAAGATCAACATCCCGGATGTGACGGGCGGCGGCACGGATGACTCCATGTCCCGCATGGTCGTGGAGGCCTACGACGGCAACGGCCAGTTCATCGGCACCACGGACCCGACGGCGTCTGGCGGCACCAAGAACCTGCGTATCGACGAAAAGACCGGTGAGATCTACTTCACCTGGCCTGAGTACCGCGGTACTGACCTGGCAACGGATAAGAACGTGAACTTCTCCGTTCTGGCAAAGCCTCGCAGCGTGGACCAGCTCCAGGCTGCTGCTAAGAGCAACAATGAGTTTATCGAGCACGACGGAGCCTTCGACAGCTCCAACTCGCTGACGCGCTACAACAAGGCGAACGTCATCGACTCCAAGGCGTTCTCCCTGGACGACACCGAGTACCACTCCCCGAAGTACGACAAGACGGACGCTTCGATCATCTCGGGCGTCGATAGCGCTACCGGCCCGCTGGCCACCGAGCCCCAGAAGGTCACCTTCACCCAGACCCCGGACCTGATCAAGGAACTGGCCAAGAAGAAGGACCAGGGTGGATTCGAAGCCAAGGTCGAGCTCGACGAGAAATACGTCTACGAGGGCTGGTCCGTTGACATCGACGATGACTACAACGTCACCGTCACCGCTCCGGAAAACCCGAAGCCGGGCACTTTCGCACGCCCGAAGATCACCGTCGAGTACTCCAACGGCTCTACCGATGAGCTTGAGCTGCTCGTGGTTGTTGACCCGAACAATACCCAGGTCACGGACCTTGTGCGCCCAAGCCTGACGAAGGGAAAAATCGGTGACAAGCTCACCGCTCAGGTGGGCACCAAGTCCATCATGAAGGGCCACAAGCCGGTTCACCCGGCCAAGTTCGAGGTCGACCCAGCCACCGTGCCGGACGGCTGGACCGTGACCGTCGATGACACCGGCAAGGTCACCGCGAAGGCGGACGACACCGTGGCACCGGGCACGATCATCACCCCGAAGATCAAGGCAACCTACCCGGACCAGACCACGGACGAGATCGAGACCCAGTTCCAGGCGATCATCGATATCAAGATCCCGACCTACGACACGGTCACCAATAAGCCGCTTGCGAAGGTCTCCCTCAAGCCGGAGATTCCGGAGCGTGGCCTGAGCGGTAACACGACCGACGAAGCGCCGAAGCGCTACACCTTCCCGGAAGGTAAGACTGAGTACACCGTCGAGGACGATAGCGGTAAGTGGACCGTCAAGATCGACGAGAACACTGGTGAAATCACCACGACCATCCCACGGACCGCGCCTGAGGGCTACATCCTGAACGTCCCGGTTCTCGCGTACTACGACAACGCTGACAAGCCGCAGGAGGTCAAGGGCACCGTCGTCGTTCTCAAGAGCGATCACACCCCGACCTACTCTGTGGAGTCGACTGGCCCGAACCAGGCAGTGAACCACCAGGTGCAGGACGCACCGAAGGGTTCCAAGTTCTCCTTCGGCAAGGACGAGAACGATCAGCCGATCCTTGAGCAGGAAGTCGACGGCTGGAAGTACAAGGTTGACCCGAAGACCGGTGTTGTCTCCTCCACCCCGCCAGCAGACTCCAAGCCGGGTGACAAGAAGACCATCAACGTCACTGTGACCACTCCGGATGGCTCCACCCCGCTGGTGCCGGTCACCACCGTGGTGAAGTTGTCCAACAACTGGGAAGCAGAGCCGGTTGTTCCGTCGCAGACGATCTACCCGGGCGGTACGGCAACCTCGCCGATTGGCGTCGAAAAGCCTGCAGAGATCAACCTTGATCCGGACAAGCCGTTCACCATCGATCCGAAGGGCAAGGGCCTTGAGGCAACGGGTGAGAACAACGATTTCGGCAACCCGACCTACAAGATGAAGACGGCTAACGGCGACTGGATCGTCGGCCTGGATGACAAGGGCAACGTCATCTCGACCGCGCCGGAGACCGCGAAGCCGGGCGACAAGATTGACGTTCCGGTCATCGTGACCTACGAGGACGGTTCGAAGGACAACACCACCGCGACGGTCAACGTCATCGACGTCCCGAAGCGTGAGGTTCCGTTCAAGGTCGAGTACAAGTACGACGACACTATCCCTGCCGGCACCTACAAGGTTGAAACCACGGGCGTGCCTGGCACGGAGAAGATGAATCAGGACGGCACCTGGGAGCGCACCAAGGAACCGGTCAACGAGGTCGTTGTCGTCGGCACCAAGCCTGCAGAGAGCGCCAAGGATGTCTCCTGGACGTTCCCGATTCCGTACCCGACTGAGGTTCGCGAGAACCCGGACCTCAAGCCCGGCGAGATGAAGGTTATCCAGGAAGGCGAGAACGGTGAGCGGACGTACACCGCCAAGTTCACGTCTAAGGGTGATCAGGCTTCTGTGGCTGAAGAGAAGGTCACCAAGGAGCCGCAGAAGCGCATTATTGAGGTTGGCCCCGGCATTCCAGACCAGGAACTGACCAGCAAGAAGACCCAAGAGATCCCGTTCGAGATCGAATATATCTACGACGACACCCTCGAGTCCGGCAAGCAGGTTGTTGAACAAGAGGGCGTACCGGGTGAGCAGACCATCACCTCCACCCAGAAGATCAAGGACGGCAAGCCGGACGGCGAGCCGAGCATCAACATCGAGCAGACCAAGGCCCCGAAGAAGAGCATCAACATCGAGCAGACCAAGGCCCCGAAGAAGGCCAAGATCCGCATCGGTACCAAGACCACCGGCGAAACCACTAAGACGGTTGAGACCGAGGTTCCGTTCGGCGTGAAGGTCGAGTTCGACCCGAACATGCCTGCTGGCACTTCCGAGACTGTCACGGAGGGCAAGCCGGGTAAGAAGACCATCACCGTGACCCAGAAGGTCACCAACTCCCAGCCGGATGGCGAAGCCACCGTCGAGGAGAAGGTCACCGAGCAGCCGGTCGATCAGGTCATCAAGGTCGGCACCAAGCCGTCTGAGGCATCCGAGAAGGTGACCTGGACTGCTCAGGTTCCGTTTGAGGTTGAGACCCGTCCGAACCCGGAGTTGAAGCCGGGTGAGATCAAGGTTGTTCAGAAGGGCGTGCCTGGCGAGAAGACCTACACGGCTGACTTCACTGCAAAGGGCGACCAGGCAACGGTCACCCCTGAAGAGAAGCAGACCAAGGATCCGGTCAACGAGATCATCGAGTATGGCCCTGCCGCTGAGGACACCACCGTGGTGACCAAGGTGGAGAAGCCTGTTCCGTTCGAGACTGAGATTGTCTTCGACGACTCTCTTGAAAAGGGTCAGCAGAAGGTTGATCAGCAGGGTGAGCTTGGTACTGAGGTTGTGACCTCGACTCAGAAGATCGTCGACGGCAAGCCGTCCGGTGATCCTGAGGTGAACACTGAGCGCACCAAGGAGCCAAAGAAGCAGATCATCCGCGTTGGTACCAAGACCACCGGCACGAACACTGAGTCCGTTGAGACTGAGATTCCGTACGATGTGAAGGTCGTCTACGACCCGAGCCTGAAGCCGGGCGAGTCCAAGGTCACTCAGGAAGGTAAGCCGGGCAAGAAGAAGGTGACGATCGAGCGAGACATCGTCAACTCCCAGCCGGGCGACCCGAAGATCACTGAGGAGATCATTGAACAGCCGGTTGAGAAGATCGTCACCGTCGGCACCAAGCCGGCGGAGGCAACCAACAAGGCAACGTGGACGGCGCCGCTACCGTACGACACGATCGTGCGAGTGAACCCGGAGTTGAAGCCGGGTGAGATGAAGGTTGTTCAAAAGGGTGAATACGGTGAGAAGGAATTCACCGCCGACTTCACTGCGAAGGACAACACCTCCACGGTGAACACAACCGAGAAGGTGACCAAGCAGCCGGTCGCACAGATCATCGAGTATGGTCCTGGCGTCGATGACAGCGAGGTTGTAACCAAGCTGGAGAAGCCGGTTCCGTTCGAGACCAAGATCGTCTTCGATCCGACCCTGAAGGCCGGTGAGCAGGTTGTCGATCAGCAGGGCGAGCTGGGTACTGAGCTTGTAACTTCTACTCAGAAGATTGTGGACGGCAAGCCTTCCGGCGAGCCGACCGTAACCACTGAGCGCACCAAGGAGCCGACCAACGCAATTATCCGCGTCGGTACGAAGCCGGAAGAGACCAAGCCGGTTTCTACGAAGGTCGAGTGGACCGAGATGACCCCATTCGAGACCGAGATCCGCGTGAACCCTGACCTGCAGCCTGGCGAGACCAAGGTTGTGCAGGAGGGTACGCCTGGTGAGATCAAGCACACAGTCAATGTGACTGTGAATAACGGTGAGGTAAGCAAGGAAGAGTCTTCTGAGGAGATCAGCAAGCCTTCTCCGCGCATCATCGAGGTTGGCCCAGCTAAGGGCGTCGAGACTGAGCTGACGGACAAGCACACCGAAGAGATTCCGTACGACACCGTCATCGAGTATGATCCGGACCTCGAAGCTGGCAAGGTCGTCGAGGACCAGGCTGGCAAGACCGGTTCGAAGGAGATCACTAAGACCTGGAAGCTCGTCGACGGCCAGCCAGTAGGCGAGCCTGAGACCTCCGAGGAGATCACGCAGCCGAAGCAGGATCGCAAGATCCGCGTGGGCACCAAGTGCGATTGCAAGCCGACGGAGGACCCGAAGCCGGAAGATCCGAAGGACCCGAACACGCCTGGCGGTTCCACTGGTTCGGTAACCCCGAAGCCGAGCCTGCCTGGCATCATCGGTTCCCTGGGAATCGGCGGGGCCATCGTGGGCAGCGGATCGCTTGGTTCCACCCCGAAACCGGACTCCAAGCAGCCTGGCAAGCCGGGTGCCCCGAGCAAGCCGGACGCAAAGCAGCCGGGCCAGCCGGGCAAGTCGGGCAACGCAGACAAGCCGGGCACCCCTGGCAAGTCCAGCACCCCGAGCCAGCCGGGCTCCAAGGGCAGCACGTCCACCGGCAGCTCCGCAAGCAGCGGCAGCTCCAGCTCTCAGAAGCAGGTTGACAGCCCGCGGATGAGCACCCTGGCCTCCACCGGCGCGAACGTGCTCGGCGTGTTCGCAGTCGGCCTGGCGCTGATCATCGGCGCCATCCCGCTGCTGCGCCGCCGTCGCGAAGAAGGCGAGGCCTAACCGCCACTAGCGTTCAGCGCTAGAGCCTAGCGGAACAGCCAGTCTGGCAAGTCCCGCCAAAAGAAAGGGCGACCACCAACACAACGGTGGTCGCCCTTTCGCACATTTGCCACCGCTTCGTGGCAGAATGACAACTTATGGAACTGGTAGTGCTGGGATGCTCCGGAAGCGTCGAAGGACCCGATAGCGCCGCATCGGGATACATCGTCCGCGACACAACCACGGCCAACCCCGACCACCTCCTCCTCGACTGCGGCCCCGGCGTACTCAGCGCCATGCAACGCGCAGAAGACATCGACCCCTCCGCCTGCCACGTCGCCTTCAGCCACATGCACGCCGACCACTGCCTAGACTTCCCCTCACTCCTCGTCTGGCGCCGATTCCACCCCACAGCCCCCTCCACCCAACGCCACCAACTACTCGGCCCCACCATCGCCCACCGCCACCTCTCCGCCGCCGGCGCCGACGCACCCGAGCGCCCCGACGACTTCACCGACACCTTCGACATCAACGTCTATAGGGTAGGCGAGGGTCTTTTTGACGCCACCACGTACCCAGCCCACCCCATCGGCCCATTCACCCTCTACGCCGCCACCGCCGTACACCCCACAGAGGCCTACCTGCTGCGCGTGGAAGACAATGCAGGTAACTCCCTGGTGTACTCCGGGGACACTGCCTGGACCGACAACCTGGCCCACATCGCAGCGGGCGCAGACGTATTCCTCTGCGAAGCCACCTGGGGTGAAAATGCAGAAGGCCAGCCCAGCGGCATGCATATCTCCGGCGAAGACGCAGGCCGTGCAGCACAGGCAGCAGGCGTGGGCAAGCTCGTGCTCACCCACATCCCACCGTGGGGCGATGCAGACGCAGCGGTCCGCGGCGCCGCCCGCCACTACGACGGTGAGATCCTCGTCGCCCGCCCCGGCATGCGCCTAACCGTCGGCGGGTAGCCCGTCCGGGGCGGCTAGTAAACTTAAGCCCCATGACGGAAACAAACGTAGAAAACACCTCCAACGCAGGCAGCAACTTCACCCGCGCTGACGGGCGCGCCACCAACGAGCTGCGCCCGGTGCGCATCACCCGCGGGTTCACCAGCAACCCCGCAGGCAGCGTGCTGGTGGAATTCGGCAACACCCGCGTGATGTGCACCGCCAGCGTGGAAGAGGGCGTGCCACGCTTCAAGAAGGATTCCGGCGAAGGCTGGCTGACCGCTGAGTACGCGATGCTGCCGGCCTCCACTCACGAGCGCATGCCGCGCGAATCCATGAAGGGCAAGGTCAAGGGGCGCACCCAGGAGATCTCCCGCCTCGTCGGCCGCGCGCTGCGCGCCGCCGTGGATCTGAAGGAACTGGGGGAGAACACCGTCAACATCGACTGCGACGTTCTGCAGGCCGACGGCGGCACCCGCACCGCAGCCATCACCGGCGCCTACGTGGCTCTGGCTGATGCGCTGGCCGTGCTGCAAGCTAGGGGCGTCGTACCAGGGCAACCGCTACGCGCACCCGTCGCCGCAGTGTCCGTGGGCATCATCGACGGAGTGCCGTGCCTCGACCTGCCGTATGAAGAAGACTCGCGGGCGGACGTGGACATGAACGTGGCCATGACGGCCGAGGGGCGCTTCGTGGAAATCCAGGGCACCGGCGAGAACGCGGAGTTCACTCGCGAGGAACTGAACACCCTGATGGACCTGGCCGAGGGCGGCCTGCGTGAGCTCATTGAGGCACAGCGGGCAGCGCTGGCGCAGGAACTCTAGTAGAGAAAGGGGAGTGGCACCGTGCGGGTACTGGTGGCCTCAAGGAACAAGAAGAAGCTGGCGGAGCTGAATCGCATGCTGGAAGCGGCGAACGTGACCGGCATCGAACTCGTCGGGCTGGGGGACGTGCCGGAATACCCGGAGACCCCGGAGACCGGCGCGACATTCGTGGACAACGCGCGGATTAAGACCAACGACGGCGTGCGCCACACTGGCCTGCCGACGATCGCCGATGATTCCGGGCTGGCCGTCGACGCGCTGAATGGCATGCCAGGTGTGCTGAGCGCCCGGTGGTCCGGCGGCCACGGCGACGACAAGGCCAACAATGACCTGCTGCTGGCGCAGATGGGGGACGTGCCGGACGAGCGGCGCGGGGCGCACTTCGTATCCTCCTGCGTGCTGCAGCTGCCCGCCGAAGTCGCAGCAGAGCGCGGCATGGAGCCCGAATACGCAGTGGAAGGTCGCTGGTACGGCCGAGTACTGCGCGCCGAGCAAGGCGAGGGCGGCTTCGGCTATGACCCGCTGTTCGCCCCCGACGAGCTGCCGGAAGGCCAGGAAGAACAGCTGGCAGGCAAGTCCGCGGGCGAGCTGACGGCGGAGCAGAAGGATGCCGTTTCCCACCGTGGCAAGGCCCTGCGCCAGCTGGTGGAGATCCTGGCGCAACTGGCGGACTAAAGCCCCACAAGAGGCCGAAGAAGCCGCGGGCCAGTGCGCCGCAGGCCTTGGCGCCGGGTGCGTGCAACCCACGTATGATGGGACTCGTTACAAACACCAAAGATCAAGAGCATGTAGCAGAAAGGATCCCCCGCGTGACCGCCCCCGGCACAGACAGCGACCAGGCCACTTTTAGCCCCACAAGCCCCAGCGGCATCGTGGCCGGATCGCAGGCCGACCTCAGCTGGATGGAGGACGTGTACAAGTTCTTCCACCAGCACCCCGAACTCTCGGGGGCGGAGGAAGTCACCGCGCAGCGGATCGCCAAGGAGCTGGAGAACTTCCCGGACTGGGAAGTCACCACGAACATCGGCGGTTATGGCATCACCGCCGTGTTGGAAAACGGCGACGGGCCGACAGTGCTGATGCGCGCCGACTTCGACGGCCTGCCCGTCGCGGAGAAAACCGGCGTGGACTACGCCTCTACCTACTCGCAGCTCAACGCATCCGGTGAGCGTGTGGCAACGATGCACGCCTGCGGCCAC
>QWCJ01000749.1_pt1 | contig 9899 bp, 6 predicted proteins | sample 1972501 | NCBI WGS metagenome assembly QWCJ01 (sample SAMN09866711, study PRJNA288562) | Human vaginal metagenome isolate term2_vaginal, whole genome shotgun... | isolation source: vagina | host: Homo sapiens | place: USA: California
ACCGATGCGGATCTTGGCCTTCTTCGGGGCCTTGGTCTGCTCGATGTTGATGCTCGGCTCGCCGTCCGGCTTGCCGTCCTTGATCTTCTGGGTGGAGGTAATGGTCTGCTCACCCGGAACGCCCTCTTCGTCGACAACCTGCTCGCCGGACTCGAGGGTGTCGTCGTAAACGTACTCGATCTCGAACGGGACCTCTTGGGTCTTCTTGCTGGTCAGCTCCTGATCAGGGATGCCCGGGCCGACCTCGATGATGCGAGTGACCGGTTCCTTGGTGGTTTCTTCCTCAGCAACCTGAGCTTCAGAACCCTTGGAGGTGAACTTAGCGGTGTAGGTCTTCTCGCCGTTCTCGCCTTCCTGGATAACCTTCATCTCGCCAGGCTTGAGCTCTGGGTTCTCGCGAACCTCAGTCGGGTACGGAATCGGGAACGTCCACTTGACGTCCTTGGCACTCTCGGCAGGCTTGGTGCCGATGACAACGACCTCGTTCGTCGGCTCCGTGGTGCGCTCCCAGGTTCCGTCCTTGTTCATCTTCTCTGCGCCCGGCACACCCTCGGTCTCAACCTTGTAGGTGCCAGCAGGGATGGAGTCGTCGTACTTGTACTCAACATCGAACGGAACCTCACGCTTCGGGACGTCGATGACGTTGACCGTCGCGGTGGTGTTGTCCTTCGAGCCGTCTTCATAGGTCACGATGACTGGAACGTCGATCTTGTCGCCCGGCTTCGCAGTTTCCGGCGCGGTGGAGATGACGTTGCCCTTGTCATCCAGGCCAACGATCCAGTCGCCGTTTGCCGTCTTCACCTTGTAGGTCGGGTTGCCGAACTCGTTGTTCTCACCCGTGGCCTCAAGGCCCTTGCCCTTCGGATCAATAGTGAACGGCTTGTCCGCATCGAGGTTGATGTCTGCAGGCTTCTCGACGCCAATCGGCGAGGTCGCCGTACCACCCGGGTAGACCGTCTGCGACGGAACAACCGGCTCAGATTCCCAGCTATTGGTCAGCTTCACCACGGTGGTGACCGGGGCCTGGGTGGTCAAACCACCCGGGGCGTTAACCGTTACCGTGACGGTGTTCTTGTCACCCGGCTTGGCATCGGCCGGCGGCGTGGAGGAAACTTCACCGGTCTTCGGGTCAATGGAGTACTTCCAGCCGTTAACCTCCTGGGTAAGAACCGGCTTGCCATTCTTGTTACCGAAGGAGAACGTAGAGTTGTCAGGAGTGTCCTCAACCTGGTGCTTGACTTCCTGACCAGGAGCAGTGGTCTGAACGTTGTAGTTCGCCTCGATGTCGCCCTTGATGACGACGACAGTGCCTACAACCGTCTGTGGCTTCTGCTTGCCTTCATCGCTGTAGTGAGCCTGGACCGGAACATTGAGGATGTCGCCTTCCTGCGCACCCTTCGGAATCGTGGTCGTGATCTCACCAGTATTCTCGTCTACGTAGACAGTCCAGGTCTTGCCGTCCTTGCTGGTGAGGGTGGTTTCATTGGTTCCATCCTCGAAGGTGTAGCGCGTCGGGGCCTCATCGGTCGTGTTGCCGCTCAGACCACGCTCCGGGATCTCGGGAGTGAGGCTGACGCTTGCGTTCGGCTGACCAGTCTTGGTGTCGTACGTCGGGATCTTGATGTCCACGATCGCCTGGAACTGGGTCTCGATCTCATCCGTGGTCTGGTCCGGGTAGGTTGCCTTCACCTTCGGGGTAATGATGCTGCCCGGCGTGACGGTGTCATCTGCCTTCGCGGTAACCTTGCCGGTGTCATCGACGGTGACGGTCCATCCCTCAGGGACAGTGGACTGATCAATCTCGAACTTGGCCGGGTGGACCGGCTTGTGGCCCTTCATGATGGACTTGGTGCCCACCTGGGCGGTAATGTCCTCATTCAACTTGCCCTTGGATAGGCCAGGGCGCACGAGGTCTGTGACCTGGGTGTTGTTCGGATCAACAACCACGAGCAGTTCCAGCTTGTCAGTGGAACCGTTCGAGTACTCCACCGTAACAACAGGGCGTGCAAAGCTACCCGGCTTCGGCTCTTCCGGAGCGGTGACGGTGACGTTGTAGTCATCGTCGATGTCGACGGTCCAGCCCTCGTAGACGTACTTCTCGTCCAGCTCAACCTTGGCCTCGTAGCCGTTGTCACCCTTCTTCTTGGCCAGCTCCTTGATCAGGTCAGGGGTCTGGGTGAAGGTAACTTTCTGCGGCTCGGTAGCAAGAGGGCCGGTAGCACTATCGACGCCGGAGATGATCGCAGCGTCCGTCTTGTCGTACTTCGGGTCGTGGTACTCGGTGTCATCCAGCGAGAACGCCTTAGAGTCGATGACGTTCGCCTTGCTGTAGCGTGTCAGCGAGTTGGAGCTGTCGAAGGCCTTATTTTCGCCCCATTCGTTGTTGTGGTCAGCAGCGGCCTGGAGTTGGTCAACGGTACGCGGCTTCGCCAAAACGGAGAAGTTGACGTTCTTGTCGGTCGCCAGGTCAGTACCGCGGTACTCCGGCCAGGTGAAGTAGATGTCACCGGTCTTTTCGTCGATACGCAGGTTCTGCGTACCACCGGAGGCTTCCGGGTCGGTGGTGCCGATGAACTTGCCGTTGCCGTCATAGGCCTCCACGACCATGCGGGACATGGAGTCGTCCTCGCCGTCGTTCTGCACAGCAGGAATGTTGACGGTACCGACCTTGGTTTCGTCACCGGGCACGATGACGTGCTTCTCCCAGTTCTCCCACGACACCGTAATCGGGTTACATTCAATGTTCTCGCTCGGCCACGGGTTTACAGTAGCGCTGAATGCAGAGCTGTCACCTTCCGTGGCTTTCAGGCCCGAAGGATTGTCCTTCTTGTAGTTGCTCTGCCAGGCGTAGCGCACGGGATTCTCGGCAGTGGCCGAAGCGAACTGCTTGACCTTCTCAGCAGTGAGATCTGCGTAGAGATTTAGGTTTCGTTGGTCGCGAGAACCAGTAATTTCGATGCTTTCGTCAGCCTTGTGCGTGACGCTCTTGTCAAGGAAGGTCTGGCCGGCCTCCATTGAAGGCACATTGCCGGTACCCAAGACCTTGCCAAGGTTCGCGCCATTGGTGAAGGACCAATCGGCGAATGTGCGGTCCTTCGAGTTATCAAAGGAGACGCTTAAGCCCCACAGGGTCTTGTCGGGGCTATCTGTACCTGGCTCTAGGGTGTTCCAGCTGAAACCAGCCTGGCTGTGGTTAGCGGTGTCGGTCTCTGAAACAACACATGATCCGGCCGGCAGGTCGGAGGCCTTCTGGGCGCCCTTCTCTACCGCGCCGGACTTGTCGCGGATGCCGCCGCTCAGCGTGGCAGCGGTGGCCTCGGGCATCACCGTGTTAAAAGAGGTGATGCTCAGCCCACTGAGCGCGAGTGTAATAGCAGAAAGAGCTGCCACTCCTTTACGGGAAGAGCGTCGCCGAGCGGCGCCGTTCCTTGATGCATTCATTCTTTAGGTCCTTTCAAACGCAGTACCCTGCTCCACCCCCACAGTGCGGAAACCCGAAAGCCGCGGAGACCTCTCAGGACAGTTCCTCACAGATTTCCTAGAGAGGTGACAGGAAAAAGGCAGGTGAACCCTAAAAATAATACCCTCCCACACATAAAGCCGCAATAAAAAAGGGATTTTACCTGCAATTTTTAATAATAAACACAACTATATGGAAAGTATAGATTTCCCAGAATCGCCAGCTCTGTGAGATACTCTCCGGTTTCTGCACGTAGAAGGCGGGCGGTGCGGGGAGACGTCGCCAAGCAGGGCGTGCCCATCGCCGTTTTATACAGTCCTAGGTTGTCCCCCTGGCGCCGAGGACTGCGTCCCCTAGCTTGTCACTTCTAGGATTCCTCGTGGACCAAGTCGGACCCGCCGGACGAGTTGGAGTCTCCTTCCTCGTTGAGGTTCTGCATGAGGTTGGCCTCCATCCAGGCACGCACGGCCGCCTCAAAGTCCTCGGCATCTTCCACTTCCTGCACGACTTCATCAAGATCCTGCGTGGTGAGGAATTTGGTGAAGGAGGCTATCTCCAGCTTCTCATCGCGGTTGAATAGCCCATCCTGGTAGACCACGACGTAATTCTGTGGAAGCTCCGGCTTAGAGCTAGGGCAACCTTCAGCACCGGCTGGCTCCACCACGGAGACCTCTGGCGGCAAGGAGGCCATGAGAGCGATGTGGGTGCGCTCCAAAAAATCCACGTCCTTGGTGCCTTCTTCCTTGGCAGCCACGTAGTCCTTCGAAATCGTGCGGGCTTCCTCCGGGTTGTAGACGCTTAAGAATTCACCCGTGCAGCCGACGAAGAAGTTGCCATTAGTGCTTACCCCGCTGACATGTTCCCCTCCCCGACGTACCAGCATTGGCTTCTGAGAAACGGTAGCCGCGCGTCCCTCATCGCGCAGGGTCTGGCGGTAGATCTCCGCCAGCACGCGCTGCTCATGGGAAGTCGGATCAATCATGATGGTGATCGGCGCCGAGTTCACTGGGTTCGGTTCCGGCTTGGGTTCATACCCAGAGCAGGCGCTTAACGACGCCCCCACAACCCCCACCAAGGCCACCCCAACAATGCGGGCGAAGGTGCGGGAATGTGCAATAAGGCGGGGCATCAGAATCAGGCGCATTCTTTCTATTCAACTGGACATGTCGAGCACACATGTCGCTGTTCTTCAGGGTCCAAAGTCCGCAGCGCTGGGCCGCAGCATCTGGCTGAATTTTACACGCCCCGCTGGCCAGACGGCGGGGTGGCTCTCCCCGATAGCACGTGACTAGACTAATGCCCGTTATGACTAGCGCTATTACTGAATCTTCCGTTCGCGACGCGCTCACCCGCGTCGATGACCCAGAAATCGGCCGCCCCATCACGGAGCTCGGCATGGTGAAGTCCGTGACTGTTAACGGTTCGGACGTGGATATCGAGCTTTATCTCACCATCGCCGGCTGCCCGATGAAGGGCACCATCGAGTCCAATACCCGCGCGGCCGTCGCAGAGCTCGACGGTGTCGGCGACATCAGCATCTCCATGACGCCGATGAGCGACGAGCAGCGTAAAGAACTCAAGCAGAAGCTGCGCGGCGGCCAAGCCGAGCCGGAGATCCCCTTTGCCAAGCCGGAATCCACCACCCGAGTCTTTGCGGTGGCCTCCGGCAAGGGTGGCGTGGGCAAGTCTTCCGTTACGGTGAACCTTGCCGCGGCCTTGGTCAAGAAGGGCCTCAAGGTAGGAATCGTGGACGCCGATATTTACGGCCACTCCGTCCCCAGCCTGCTGGGTTCCACGGCGGGCCCCACAGTGCTTGACGACGAAATGCTGCTTCCCCCCATCTCCCACGGCATCAAGCACATTTCCATTGGCCAGTTCGTGGAGGGCAATGCGCCCGTGGTCTGGCGCGGGCCGATGCTCCACCGCGCACTTCAGCAGTTCCTCGCAGATGTCTTCTGGGGTGACTTGGACGTGCTCCTGCTGGACCTGCCACCGGGTACTGGTGACGTTGCCCTGTCCGTAGCCCAGCTCATCCCTAATGCGGAGCTCCTCATCGTGACCACGCCGCAGGCGGCCGCCGCCGAGGTGGCCGAGCGTGCCGGTTCCATCCCGCAGCAAACGCGCCAGCGCGTGGCCGGCGTGATTGAGAACATGGGTGCCATGGTCATGCCGGATGGTTCCACCATGGACATCTTCGGCTCCGGCGGCGGCAGCGTGGTGGCCGAGCGCCTCAGCGTCCTACTGGGCCACGAGGTTCCCCTATTGTCCAGCATCCCGCTCGATCCGAGCCTGCGCGCGGCTGGCGATGCCGGAACCCCCATCGTCATCTCCGCGCCCGACTCCCCCGCTACCCAAGCCATCACCAAGGTGGCGGATTCCATTGCGGTGCGCTCCGATTCCCTCGTGGGTAAGAAGCTCGGCTTGGGTGTGACCCGCAAAGGCTAAATAGCCTTTAGGTGACATCCTCCCAGGAGGAGCTGCCCTCGCCGGTGGGCGCATTCCCACCGCGCGGGGGCTGTGTCGTTTTAGTCGCCTTCTCCCCCGTCGGCTGTTGTACTCCGGCGTTCAGGTCCGGGTAGACCTCCGAATAATCAAAAGTCGGCCGGCCAGGGGTCTGCTGCGGCGCTGACTGTGCCGGCTGGTTATTCATATCCGCATCGTGCTCATACGGGCTGGTGCTCTTCTTGATGTCCTCAGCCATTTTTTTCGGGTTGAAATCGTCCCAGGCGGAATCGTCGCCGTCGAAAAGCGCCTTGGTGATAGCCCCGCGCGGTCCCATGCGCGTCCACTCCGCCGCCTGGCTGAGAGGTACGCGGAGGTCATCGAACTCCGCGCCGAGACCACTCATCTCACCGTTGAGCTCCGCCTTAGCGTTCGCAATGGCCTTGCGCGCGGCGTAGATAGCTGCGCGCACGTCCATAATCACGCCGGGCAGGCGCTCGGGACCGATGATGACGAGGCCGAGGAGCACGATGACAAGGATCTCGACCCAACCAATTGAGGAAAACACGAAACTATCTTAACTACTTCGATGAAGGAGACAGGGTGACGGGCGCGCGGGAGGCTTCGGGGTTTGAGTTATCCCCTTTGGTTGTGCCGGATGGCGCGCACGACCATCTCCACCTTGTCCAGAAAGTCCTGGCGTGGCTGGTGCGTGGGCGCTTCCGCATCCGGCCCGGGGCCGGCGCCCTGGTGGGCGATGCCCGCGAGCTTCGCCATGAGTGAATCCGGCGCCTTGACGTGGGATTCCACGCTGCATTCGCGCACCCACTCGGCAGCATTGCGCTGGTGGTGAATCTCCGCCCGGCATTCCGGGCAGTGCACGAGGTGGATGCGTACGCGGTGGGCATATTTGGCCGGCATTTCGCCGTCGACAAAAGCGACGACCGCCTCGGGCCCCAAATGGCCGATAGTATCTGCCCGCTGGGCGCGGGACTTTGCCTTATCGCGGACTTTGGCTTGGGCCTCGGTGAAGAACCCGGACAGGCTCAGGGAATGCCCGTCGCTGCTATGTCCTTCTGCTTTCACCTCAACGTCACCTCACCTCAGTGCATGCTCTTCTGCAGTGGCCTAGTGCTTAGCTGCGGGAGTCTAGCCCTCTAAGATTCAAACGCGGCCCAGTCTAGCGGGTACGCAGCAGGCTGCGCGTGTCTGCGTTTGTCTGGGCTTCCTTTTCCAGCGCGGCACGCAGCTGGGAGCGGCCGCGGTGGATGCGCGAACGCACAGTACCCATCTTCACGCCGAGGGTTTCAGCGATTTCGTCGTAGCTCATGCCCACGACATCACAGAGAACCACTGCCACACGGAAGTCCGGCGCCAGGTTATCCAGGGCTGACTGCAACGCCGGATCCAGGTTGGCCACCGTATAGGCCTGCTCCGGGGTCATATCTGTACCTGGGACACGCTCATAATCCTCCGGCAGCGCCTCCATGCGGATCTTGGAGCGGTGGCGGACCATATCCAAAAAGAGATTGGTGGTAATCCGGTGCAGCCAGCCCCCAAAGGTTCCTGCTTGGTACTTATCCAAGGAGCGGAAGACACGCATGAAGGTTTCCTGCGTGAGGTCTTCGGCATCGTGCTGGTTACCAGACAGGCGATACGCCAAGCGATAGACATCATCGGCGTGCTCAGCCACGAGCTCACTCCACGAAGGCATCTCGGCCTGGCCGGCGTCGAATGCAGCGGTTCCGGTCAACTCCTCAACTTCAGCACTGACAGCATGGCTGCCAGTGGCAGAGGAATCGGTGGAACGGTGAGCGTGCTCAAACTCGCGCTGCTGTGTGGTCATGGCGAATATCTTTCTATAGTGCGCGTCGAAACTCCAGCCACGGCCCTGTGAGCAGCCTGTGAATCCGTCACACCTCTTACATGCGCTTCTTGCGTCACAGCTGAGGAGAGTTGCGGGCGATTCTCGGCACGCAGCTGAGGCGATTTCACTATGGTTTTCTTTGTGACTACTACGGCTTATGACGCAATGCGTACCTATATCGAATCCACCAGCGAGGTCTCCGAGGTGCTCGCCGGCGCCCGCGCCCATGCGGAGGAGTACGGCCTGCCGGCCCCGGATGAAGCCACCGGCCAGCTGCTCAGCACGCTCGCGGCGGCTTCATCCGGCACCACCTCCCGCCCGCAAGCGGTAGCGATCACTCCCGCAGCATCCGTCGTGGGCCTCTACTTGCTCGCCGGCATGCCGGAGAACGGAATCCTTACCTGCATTGACCCGGAAGCCGAGCACCAGGCCAGCGCCAAGAGAACTTTCCGCGAGGCCGGCTACTCCCCTAGCCGTGGGCGCTTCTTGCCCTCGCGTCCCCTCGACATCATGGGCCGCCTAGCCAATGACACCTACCAGGTGATTTACGCCGAGGTCCCAGCGCTCGATATGCCCGCGCTGCTCAAGGCCGCTTGGCCTCTACTGCATCAGCACGGCACCTTGGTGTTGGCCAATGCGCTTCTCGACGGCACCGTCGCCGACCCCTCCCGCACCGACCGCGACACCGCCGCCGCCCGCGAGGCCGACGAATACGCTCGCTCTCTCGAGGGTGCTGCCGTCACTCGCCTGCCGTATGGGGCGGGCCTAACACTCATCACCAAGCTGTAGTCGCCTTCTGAAACTGCCCGATCTGCCAAAACCATCGCCCGTTTTTCGATCGGCACGGAGATTTTCGTCATCTAGGGCACCGTTGGTTTAGCCACTGATACGTCTCCGAGCTAAACCCCGCCCTGTGTCGTCGGTGTCCTTTTTGCGCCGACTTTTTATTCCTTCTCCGTTCCCCCCACCCTTCGCGCTCACCGTGGGGGCTTCGCTAGGCGGGCTGCGCGCTCTCGGTGAGCGCGAAGGGAGTGTACTGAAAGGTGCGGTGTTGCAGGGCGTTGTTGCGCAGGCTCCTGAAGCATTCCGAGACTCGTCGGCGCCACCAAAACCACGAAAGGCGGACGTGGAGTGGACTTCAATCCACCCACACGCCCGCTAAAGGCGCTGCGCTGTCTCGCGGCTTAGACCTTTACGTTCTTGCCCACGACAACCACGCCGCCCTCAGACACCTTGAATCGCTCCTCATCGCGCTCGCGGTCAACACCAATGATGGCGCCGTCGCTGACCACCACGTTCTTGTCCAAGATGGCATGACGAACTACCGCGCCCCGGCCAATGCGCACGCCTGGCAGGATGACGGAGCCTTCCACCGTCGCGCCATCCGCCACGTGCACGTCTGAAGCCAACACGGAGTTGCGCACCGTACCACCGGAGACGATGCAGCCCGGAGCCACCATCGAAGACTGCGCAATACCGTTCTGCACGAACTTCGCCGGCGGGAAGTTGGAATCATCCGTAGAGTGAATGGGCCACGAACGGTTGTACAGGTTGAAAATCGGGTGCACCGAAATCATGTCCATGTGTGCCTCATAGAAGGAGTCGATGGTGCCAACATCACGCCAATAGCCATGGTCACGCTCCGTGGCACCGGGCACCTCATTGGCCATGAAGTCATAAACATGCGCCTGCCCACGCTCCACAAAATAAGGAATGATGTTGCCGCCCATGTCATGTGCGGAGTCCTCATCCTTTTCGTCTTCCAGCAAAGCGTCGATAAGCGCCTGCGTGGTAAAAACGTAGTTGCCCATGGAGGCGTAGGTCATGTTCGGGTCGTCCGGGGTCGCCGGAGGATTGGCAGGCTTCTCGACGAACTCCGTAATCGTGCCCATCCCATCCGCCTGAATGCAGCCAAAGGCAGAAGCCTCAGAACGCGGGACGCGGATGCCCGCCACCGAGCAGTCCAGGCCAGTCGCGATGTGCTCTTCCACCATCTGCGCTGGGTCCATGCGGTAGACGTGGTCAGCACCGAAGACGATGACATAATCCGGCTTCTCGTCATAGATGAGGTTCAGCGACTGCAGGATCGCATCGGCCGAACCGTTGTACCAGCGCTTACCGCGGCGCTGC
>QWCJ01000751.1_pt1 | contig 9859 bp, 7 predicted proteins | sample 1972501 | NCBI WGS metagenome assembly QWCJ01 (sample SAMN09866711, study PRJNA288562) | Human vaginal metagenome isolate term2_vaginal, whole genome shotgun... | isolation source: vagina | host: Homo sapiens | place: USA: California
GTGAAATTTTCTTCCAGCTTGGCGGGATTATCTTCAAAATTCGCCACCCCCATATGCTGCGGATAAAACACATAAGCCTTTCCCTCGGACTCCAAACGGTCTAGTTCGGCTCGGGTTCGGTTGTAATTTATGGGGCGTTCAATCAGAGCCTGAGCTGCTTTCGGGTACCGCGCTAGCAAGCAGCGGTACGCCAAATCAGGTAGGCGATTTTCTTTCACGTATTCCCGCGGTCGGGTCAATAAAACCAGGAACTTTTCGTAACCATCTGCCTGCGCCACGTCCAAAGGAATTCCGCCAGAGGGTCCTATTGCTCCGTCCATGCACGCCTCACCCGCAATATAAGTGACTGGGGTAGCTATAGGCATGGATCCCGAAGCCTTGCACACATGGGTCAGCTTTTGCTCCGTGTCTACCTGGTCTGCACAGAAATAGACATTTTCGCCACGCTCAGCGTTGTACACCCCAACACGCCACGCCGCTGGATTGGCCACAAAGCGTTCATAATCCAGTTCCAGCATTGCCCCCGGCTCAGTCATGTCGTAGTACATGTGGTGGGTATCAAAAATCCCTTTGCCTTTGATGGCGGTCTTCCAGCCGCCAAAAGCAGGATCGGTAGTGACATCAATAAAGCAGCGCCGGGAGCGTTGAGGCAACCGGGCCAGATAGTTCACCAGGCAGGTTGCCCCCGCGGAGATTCCTGCCACGTAGTCCACATACACTTCCGCTTCCAACAGGGCGTTTACTGCTCCCCCGCTGTAACTGCCACGCATGGCCCCGCCTTCAAACAATAAAGCTGTGTCAAAGACGTTGTTTTCAAACCGTTGCATTCCAAGTCACCCCTGTTCCCATCGTAGGGATTGACATGGTAATCCGCATCTGGAGAGTCGCGTGTTTATTCCCACTCAATCGTTGCAGAGCCCGTTTTTCGCGTAGTCAGGCGAAGAGCGTGAAAACGAACTGGCACGCATGAACTTCATCTACAACGAGGCTGATGCCATGCTCATCGATGGCGATGGCGTCTACTTCTTGAAGACACGCGCTGATAAAACGGAACTTAAAAAGGGCGAATCCGAGGCTTCTGAAAACCAGAACGCGGACGAATAATCAGATGCCCGCCCATCAACGCGGCGGGGCGGATGTCTTCCTTGTTATATAAAAAATCGATTTTACTCCCATTCGCGCGTTACCGGATTCCAGGTCATACCATCTGCAAAACCGACATACACAGGATTGAAAAGTTTGCCTGCGAGTTCTACTGACGCGTCAATGCTCCGAAGCGAATGGGGCAGGCCGGTCTGGGAGCACAGCCTCTCGTACTGCCGCTCATGAGGCGCGCCCCATTCATCTGGGATACAGAACGTCTCAGGCAGGACGATGCCGCGCACGGCGCCTTCCTGCAGCATGCGCTCCCGCAGCTTTCCTCCATCTATGGAGCATGTCACCGCATAGACCGCAATATCAACAAGATCCTTCACGCGGGAGGAGGCCCTCCTGTCGTGCCTTTCAACCAGTGCGCAGAGTTTATCCGCCAACGCGTTCTCGACGGGATAGACCAGATAGTCGCATACCGGCAGACCTTCGATCTCAATCCTATCCGCAGGGGTGATGAGTTCCGCACGGTCTAGGGGAACCTCATCGACAACGAGGTCGATGGCGATGGGCTGTTGGCTCTTCGAGCCAAGCGTGGGCTGGAAAACAACGCGCAGTCCGCTCCGATATTCATCCTCTACCTTTATCGGGTCAGCGGACGCAAATGTGAACCGCATGTAATCGCCGAGGTCCACAGAGGCAAGCCTCTTCAGCTCTTCGAGGGCTCTCTCAAGAGAACGCTCCTTGCAGAGCAGATCGATATCCTTCGTCGCACGCGCGTCCACGGTTCTGGCGAGCATACTCTGGCCGCCTTTAAGCACGAAAACGTGATGCGGGTCGCTGAAAATACGGCAAAGCAACCTGTGGAAATAGAACCCGGTCATGGCCCGACCCGTGTCGAGCGCCGATCGTCTGGTTGCCGCCTTTGCAGCCATCTCGAGTGCCGCGGGAGTCTTGTATCTCATCCAGCGCACTCCATGTCGAGGTGCCGTTCCTTGAGTCCGCGAATCACCGATAGCGATTCCTGCACGCTTTTCCTCTCCGGCTGGTCGGCAATTATCTTCACCAGGCGGTCGTAGTCGAGATTGCCCTCGGAGTTGAAGGAGTCTTCCACCAAAGACCATTCTTCGTTGTCCAGGCAAAGGTCGACGAGTGTTCGCTCGGGTCGCGTAACAGGCAAACCCTTGATCCAGCTCACGTCGTCCGGGTCGACTCTTCTGATTGCGAAACTCGCTGATTTCATGCGGGAGTTAATTCTACGCGGTGTGTAAATACGATACGGTGACAGATAGAAGTCGCCGAGGTTCTGCAGACTTGCCGCAGTCGAACCGCCGATGGCGATTCCGTCCCAGGCGCCGACCTGCATGCGCTCGTGGGTGAATGCGGCTGGATTGGTCAGCTTCCAGATAGCCGCAAGCTCGTCTGTGAAATCGCCTTGTGATCCGGCAAGCCGGTATGCGCCGTGCACTATTCGCTCAGCTCGACCGGAGGTCACGGCTTGGGACAGGGCATTGCGCGTGATTCCAAGCCGTGCGGCTTGAGCCGTGGTGAAGACGCCCTCCGAGGCGGAGAGCTCGTTGAGGGCTGCTATATGATTCGAATAGGTCACGTTGCAATTGTACGCTTTTAACAGACATACGCAACCACATCAAAAATAGAAACTGTGGCGATGCTCTCCAAATGGTGCGACTAGTTGCAACTAGATGCGATAGGAATACACTAGATGGACCTATTCCCACTCGGTGGTTATAGTTTTGCCGTCTCGTCACTCCAGTTGCACCCAGTTTTCGGCGGCATCTCGAAGTGAGTGCCGCTGAATGACGCGACGTCGCGTTTCATCGGCTTCGGGGACAAAAGCTGGGACAACTTCAAAAACCATTTTCAAACTCAGAGTATTGAGTTTTTATTTTTGTCCCAAGGGGCACGGAGAGCCGCCTTTGGAGGCTCGATATCGCCGAAAAACGCCCGTTTTGAAACTCAACCGCCTTTGAGCCTGCAAACCACCAGCTTCAACAGTAAGTGAGTCGACGCGGGTGGCTTACGAGCCGTTCACAAAACCGCAGGCCACAGGTCTTTGTCAACGATAAGCAAAGTGAATAGTCTCAGGTGGCTTGCCCATGAGTTGGCGTAAGCCTGTTTAGCAAAAGGCTAATCGGACACGACAGGCCGCCCGCATGGCGACGGCGTTTCCCGTGCGGGCACAAACAGCCCTGCGTGCCCTGTCGCGCGATATCCCAATGCGACGTTCAGAACCCTACCCGCCAAGCAGCCACCTCGCGAAATTCAGCACGAGCACGCCCTCCCGGGTATGGGGCTCATGCCTCGTGCGAGTGATGAGAATCTTCGGGAATGCATCCCCGATGGATAGAATCGGCGCAATCTCCCTCTCGAGCGTCGAATCGGCGCCGATATCGTCGCTCACATACACTTTCCTTCCCGGTTTCGAAACTTGGAAGGCAGTATGCGCAAGGATGCGTCGAGGTGCGATCCCAGTCGTACCATGCCAGCAGAGATGTCGAGGCACATTCGTTCATGCTGCAATGCGGGCATCGGAGATGAAAAACAGCCCGTCGGGTAGTCATGGGCGTGCGGGAGCCCGCATCAGTAACCTGCCTCCTCGGTTGTCCCTTCTTTGCATGGTCGTCTACATAAAGGAGGAACCAGCCATGCAGATCAGCATGCTTGCCCTTCTTGGGTCACGGACCGGGGAGGCGAGGGCCTCCGTCGGGACCGCCCCGAGCAACCGGCATATCCAAGGAATGACAAGGCTCGATCGCTGTGCTGGTCAGGATGCCGAAGCGGGCCGTCCGCCAATCGGAATGCGGGTCAGGATGCTGCAACGTGATTCCAGCTGCAGGATACGGCTCCTTTGCGGTTGCCGCAAAACCTGCTGGCAACATTCTTACTATCCGAATGATGTACGCATCCCTTGGGATCGTTTCGCCTGACCAGGGCCATCTTCAGCGCCTCATCGGCCAGCTCGGCAGGCGCCTCTTCCACGCGTAATAGCCCTGGCGGGTCACCTATGCAACCAAAGATACAAAAGGAATCGAATGGCCAGAGAGGATTGCCCTTACCGATGCTCGATTCTTGACAGGCAAACTCAAGCCTCGTTAATATTACATGGTTTGCCAGACCGAATTAACAAAGGAGGGGTGTCGTGGTTGGTCTTTTCCGCACGTGGATGAGCGCCTAGAAAGCGGCGCTGTTGTGGCGTCGCGCTGTTTTTCTGCACGCCATTTCACGATTGGACATAACCATGATATTTGAAACCTCTCGGGGCAGGTCTGTTCTGCTGTGCCATTCATGGCAATTCAAGCTTTGTTTCGTATGGGGCGGGGAGCTCGTTTCGACATTGACGAGTTCGATTCTCCAAATGGGTCTTATTTGGCATCTCGCCCTCACGACAGGGTCGTCTTCTCTCCTCTCCTTAGCATCGCTGGCAGGCTTTCTGCCGATTGCTTTGTTCGGAATCCTTGCGGGCGCCGTTGTCGACAGACTGCCTTTGAAACGTGTCCTCATCGGCGCCGACCTCTTCATTGCCGCGGTGGGTGCCGCCTTGGCGATTGCCTCGTTGGCCGGCAGCTTACCTGCATGGCTAATTCTCATCGCCCTGTTTCTCCGTGCAGTTGGTACTTCGTTCTACACGCCAGCCTCCCAATCTCTCACGCCCCATCTCGCCCCGCCAGAGCATCTCGTTCGCCTATCGGGGGTGACTCAGGCGATTCAGTCCGGCGGATACATTCTTGGCGCCGCGCTTGCAGCAGTGATTTATCCCGTGGCGGGCATTACCGCTATGATTGTCCTCGACGTGCTGGGAGCGCTTTTCGCTTCTTTAGCCGTCCTCGCCGCACAGATAGACGCAGGGGGCCTCGATGAAGCCGACCGCAGCTTGTCCTTTTCCAATAAGGTTCGAGAGCTCTTCTCTGAGATTTCGGACGGCTACAAGCTGATTAGGGAGTACAGGGGGCTGTTCGCCCTTCTTTGGTGCGGGTTCGTCTTCGCTTTCGCGTTCTCTCCGCTCGCGGCATTGTTCCCAATAATGACCTTGGGGCATTTTGGCGGTAGCACGGGGGATGCCGCTTTGGTGGAAATCCTTTTTTCTGCAGGCATGCTGGCTGGGTCCGGCATTTTGGCGGCCACGGGAGGGTTCCGCAATAGGTCGTTCACCATGGTCGCCGCGATTGCCGGCTTCGGCATTGCCGCAATCGTATCCGGATCGCTCGGCCCGTCATTGTTCGCTGCTTTCCTGCCGGTGAGCTTTCTTATGGGCGCATGCTCCCCGTTGTACGCGGGAACCCAGACTGCCCTTATGCAGGAGCAGATACCTCCTGAGTACCTAGGCCGCGTTTTCGGCCTCTACGGAACCATCATGGCGTGGGCCATGCCCATGGGCCTCGCAGCCCCCTCCGTTTTTGCGGATCTGCTTGGAGCTCCGTTATGGTTCGTCGGCTCTGGAGCGACCATGGTACTGCTTGCGATGGCTATGCTGCTTGCTCCGAGCGTCCGAAACGCGGGGAAAAGAGATACCGGGCAGATTCAATAGCCCAAGTATTCGAAAAAAAGAGGCAGCAGCCATCGGTTCAAGCGTCAGCCTTCAAGCCCTTGCGACGACGAGGTATTGCACCGACATTCCGCATCGCGCTCCTTATTCGTCGCCAACTATCATTTTCGGATTTGCCGGCTTGCGCAAGGTCAAAACGCTCGCGCCGGCAATTGGGCAAAGGCGAAAAATCGACGTGAGCAATCTTTTTTGGCATGGCTGCGCTTCCAGTAAAACGCTAATACACAAAAGGCGGTTCAACCTATGGAACTCATAGTCAAAGCTAAAGACATCTTTTTGGAATATGCCGGCCGCGATATCCTAGATATCGAAGAGTTGGAAATCTACTCCTACGATCGCATCGGCTTGGTGGGAGACAATGGCGCAGGCAAAACCAGCCTGCTTAAAATTCTGAGCGGCAATCTTACCATTGCGGACGCCGACGTCAGGCGCTTCGGCAGCATTGCCCTCATCGGCCAACTCGATGAACTCGACCTTGATGCGGCTCAGGACAGTGGTGAGATGCTCTCCCGTCTCAACGTCGCCGGAGTGGCGCAGGAGACGATGAGCGGCGGGGAGGAAACACGCGCCAAGATTGCCTCTGCACTCTCCCAGCATGCAAGCGCGATCTTCGCCGACGAGCCTACGAGCCACCTCGACCAAGACGGCATCCGCCTTCTCGTCGGACAACTCAAGGCATTTGATGGGGCTCTGCTCATCGTGAGCCATGACCGTCATTTTCTCGACCAGGTGGTAGACAAGATCTGGGAGCTCAAAGACGGCGGTATTTCCGAATTCTGGGGTGACTACTCCGACTATCTGCGACAGAAAGAAGAAGAGCGCAAAGCTCAGGCGACTCGATACGAAGAGGCGATGCGCGAGCGCGATCGCCTCGAAGCCGCCATCGAAAAACAACGGAAAAAAGCACGGCAGGTCGACGCCAAGCGGAAGGCTGCGAAAAAAAGCAACGAGTATGCAGGTCGATTGGGGCATCAGAAAGCAACCGGCACCAAACAGAAGAGGATGTACCAGGCGGCTAAGGACATGGAGAAGCGCCTCGAAGCGCTCGAAGGGATTGAGGCCCCAGATAGCATTCGCGCCGTGCGGTTCCGCCAGAGCAAGGCCCTGGAACTGCATAGTAAATTTCCCATCTCGGCAGACGATTTCAGCTTGAGCTTCGGCAACTGCATGCTCTATGACCACGCGAAATTCGAGATACCGCTCGGTGCCAAAGTGGCCATCACCGGTGGCAACGGTACAGGAAAGACCAGCCTGCTGAAGGCAATCGCTCGACGCGCCGACGGTATCAACATCTCTCCCAAGGCAGAGATCGGTTACTTCGAGCAAACAGGCTACAAGTTCGACGCCCGTCAGTCTGCGATCTCGTTCATGCAGGATGGTTGCGAGTACAGCATGACCGAAATTCGAGGCATCCTCGCCTCTATGGGAATCGGACCGCGCGACCTGACAAAGGACGTTGGCGTTCTCTCGGGAGGCGAAGTCATCAAGCTGCTACTCGCGAAGATGCTGCTGGGCAGATACAACATCTTGCTCATGGACGAGCCTGGAAATTACCTGGACATCAAGAGCGCCGAAGCCCTCGAGCAGATGATGAGCGCCTATGCCGGAACGATAGTGTTCGTCTCCCACGATAAGAGGCTGGTCGAGAACGTCGCAGACATTGTCTACGAAATAAAGGACACCAAGCTAGTCAAAATCTTTCAGCGCGAATAGCCCTAAATGAGCAAGAAATAATCCCCGAACGGAGACAAGGGAGTAAAACGGCAAAGAAAGAGCCTCCGTCCCAACGCAGGGAACGGAGGCTCTTTAATCGCTTTTACTCATCTCCGTCGCTGGTGGCTTTGTCATGACTCTCGTACGAAACGAAACTCAGCGGCACAGTGCGGCACTCAAAATCGCAGGTCAGAACCCTATCGGCCTACTCCCACTCGATGGCTTCAGTTTTACTGTCCCGACATTCCAGTTGTCCTCAGTTTTCGATGCCGTCTCAAACCGAGTGCCGCCAAGTAACACTATGTCGTGTTTCATCGGCTTCGGGGACAAAAGCCGGGGCAATCTCAAAAACTCATTCCAAACTCGGGGCTTTGAGTTTTCGTTTTTGTCCCAAAGGGCACGGCGGACAGCCTTTAGAGGTTCGATATCGACGAAAACGCCCGCTTTGAAACTCAAGTGCCTTTTCGTGTGCGAGCCGCCAGCTGCAATAGGAAGTGAATCAACGCAGGCGCCTTTCAAGCAGTTTGCAAAACTGCAGGTTGCAGGCCTTCATTGCTAGTAGGGGAAATGAGTAGTCTCAGGTGGCTTGCCCATGAGTTAGCGAGCAGGTTGGGGCTTCGTTGTTGGCGCAATCACTTCGTGCACACTCGAAAGGTCTGTTTAACTTCAGACAGGGCGCCAGTGCCTACGCGCAGTGGCGCAGATGATGGGCAGCAAGAGACAAGCATCTGCTGCCGCCCATCAGAAAGCATCGTACAGGCCATACCACACGTCGGTGTAGATGAAGTCGGCGCCCTTGATGCACTCGGTTGTCGTCGGAGACCTTGCAGTTCTCCTCGCCGATGGCCATGAGGTCGCCCATCTCCTGCGAAGGCGGGCGAGCCGTAGCTCGCCCGACCTGGTACGTCTTACAGACCGTGCTTACCGAGAGCGGCCATGCGCTCATTGATGGTGGCGCGGTATGCCGCAGCCTTCTGCTCGTCGGGCTCGCTCTGGGGGCACAGAGTGGCCAGGATGGCGCGAATGGAGTGCTTGCGGTTCTCGGCCTCGACCCAGCACAGGGAGCGCTCGGGATCGTCCATGACCTCGTCGACGACTTCCTCGCCACGGTTGGCGGGCAGGCAGTGCATGAACATGCTGTTCGGACCGGCAACGTTCATCATATCCCAGGTCACCTGGTACTTCGGATAGAACACATCCATGTAGCTGGAGCTGGAGACTTCACCTTGATTATCAACTTTATCCGAACACCTCCCACATTCATCCGCACATGTGCGGATGAATGTGGGAACCCGATACCCTGAGGGCCGGATCGGCCGGCCCCGGGAGATCGGAGGACGGCATGTCCGGAAAGAAGAAGAGCGGCTCCGCAAGGGCGGTCCCGAGGGCCTACGGAAGGCTCACGAGGCACGAGCGGGACACGGTCCAGAGGATGCTGGAGCGCAGGGCGTCGTGCAGGGAGATCGCGAGGGAGCTGGGCAGGTCGCCCTCGACGGTGAGCGCCGAGGTGGCGTCGCACAGGTTCGTGACGGCGCCGAAGGCCAGGCGCGGCGAGCGCGTGGACGCCTCCGCCGACCTGTCGGCGGCCTGCCCGCGCCTGGCGGCGTGGCCGCGCTGCTGCAACGGGTGCGGCCGGTACCGCGCGATCGGCTGCAAGCGCCGCCCCCACGTCTTCTACGAGGCCCGGGCCGCGCAGCTGTGCGCCGACTCGGTCCTCGTCTCGTCCAGGCGCGGGATAGACGCCGACGAGCCCGCCGCGGCGGCCAGGCTGGAGGCGATAAGGGACTGCCTGCGCCGGGGGCTGTCGCCCGAGCAGATGGCGGCGCGCAACGGCGGCCCGGTGGACCTGTCGCCGTCGACCATCTACCGCTGGGTCTCGGCGGGCTACGACGGCATGACCAACATGGAGCTCAGGCGCAAGGTCGGCTACAGGCCGAGGAAGCGCGCCGCGGGCCGGGCGGCGACCCGCCACTCCGCCCGCAGGTCGCATGCCGCGTTCCTCGCCCTCGGGGAGGACGCGTGCGCCGCGGCCTGGGAGATGGACACCGTCGAGGGGGCCCGGGAGGACTCCGCCTGCCTGCTCACGCTGCTGCACCGCCCCAGCAGGCTCCAGCTCGCGCTGCCGCTGGAGGAGAAGACCGCCGGGTGCGTCGCGGACGCCCTGGAGGGCGTCCGGGCCATCCTCGGCGCCGACGGGACGCGCCGCGTGTTCCGCGCCGTCCTCACCGACAACGGCGCCGAGTTCTCCGACGAGGCGGCGATCGCGGCGCTGCTCGGCGAGGGGCCGGGCGAGACGAGGCTGTTCTACTGCGACCCCAGGCGCAGCGACCAGAAGGGCGCCTGCGAGCGCAACCACGTCGAGATCAGGAAGCTGCTGCCCAAGGGCGCCGGAATCAGGTTCGACCGGCTCGCCCCGGCCGACCTGGCGCTGGCCATGTCGCACGTGAACTCCGAGCCCCGCGGCGCGCTCGGCTTCGCGACGCCCGCGCGCGC
>QWCJ01002488.1_pt1 | contig 9857 bp, 8 predicted proteins | sample 1972501 | NCBI WGS metagenome assembly QWCJ01 (sample SAMN09866711, study PRJNA288562) | Human vaginal metagenome isolate term2_vaginal, whole genome shotgun... | isolation source: vagina | host: Homo sapiens | place: USA: California
CTGTCACATAGTGCAGGCATATCCGCAACAATCTGTCAGAATATGCCTTATATAAATTTCCGAGAGCTTCTCTTTCTCCCCGTTTGCATGCGTCTATATCAACATCTACTTTCATAGATATACTTTTCCTTTTTATTAAAAGGAGCAGATTATGGCTAAAAGACTGCACGAGTTTTAATACTTTTTTTTGAGAAACTTAAAAAACAGAGGTTAGAGACTTATTTTAATGGCTGAAGCATCATCATTTGGAAGATTTACCAATGTCTCCAATGCCTGTAAGATGGAGAATAAAAGGTCGTTTCCTAATCCTTCCTTGGTCAATTTATATGCCATACGCCTTCAGTTTTTGTGCTGCTTCGATACAACGACTGTTCCCGCTTCCTATTAAATCTGCGTAGATAAGAAAATTAGGAACCAAATTGCTATTCGTACTATCTTTCCAGAATTTCTGATAAACCTTGATGTTTCCATTATCTTGGATTCTTACTTTGTGAGTTAGCAAAAGATTGCTGATGGGTGCATCTGCATATATTTCAAATTGTTCGGGAATAAGAAAGCCATCATGTAAATAAGCTCCACTTTCTCCTCCCCAATACATATTGTTAGGAAGTTTGAGTTGTTTCCAATCTTGCTTATCCACTAATTCAAATTCTTTTATCAATAATTTCGGCTTCAACGTCCTGTTATAGTACACTTGCCATAGGTCAATCAGTTGTTCTCGATTCTTCAATACACGTTTAGAAGCCATCGTTACAATAAAATGCTCCTCAACCAGTTCTTCCACAACATTCTTTATTGTTCCCAGCGATAAGCCTGTCTGGTCGCAAATCTGGCGATAGGGTTTGGAAACATTAGTTTCATCTTGTAAAAAGAAAAATATCAATTTAATACCAGCTTCATGAAAAGCTTTTCCTCTTTTTTCCTTCTGCTCAAATCTTTTTTGACCGCTGATGTGGACAAATAACGGAGGGGCAATGATTCTACAATTACCACTTCGCTCTACTATGTTGATATTTTCTTGCTGTATCAAGTTATAAAGATCAGGTTGTACATATTGCGATATTAGTAATAAAGGCTTATCAGTTTGTGGTCGTACCTGCTGCATTGCCTGCAAAACTATAGATAAGTTTGCCTTTATAACATTGTTTTGAACAATGCAAAGAAAGTCTTGTCCTTCTATCTGAATATCGTAGAAGTCATTTCCTATAGGAGATTTTTTATAAACAACCTTGTTTAACTTAGCCAAACCTCTCAAATGGTCAATGGCATCTGAAATTATAGCTTTGTTTTTATTCATATAGTTCACTCATTTAACAGTGTTCATTCGTATTGAACGCTTCAAATATAATGAACATTTTTGTTAATTCCAAATCTAATGTTCATTAATTATCTCTTGTTCATTAATTTTGAACATTACTCATTTTTTGAACACGATTATAAAGGAAGAATTATCGTTAAAGTTGTAAGACTTAAATATTAAAACTTTTGTTATTGCAAGAACATATAAAACTCAACACTAAACTCTAATCTCTACACACTAAAAAAAAATCTCCCCCCTCTCTTTATTCAGCATAACGCAATGAGTATGGAGCAGAGAGGAAGGGAGTGGGTGTTACCTTGAACGATCTTCTTACCGTTAGAATAACCATACCCAATATAAAAGAGGTGTGTAGAACACAGCACTTATTTGTCGGTTTGTCGTTAGATGCGAAACTGTCCGCACAACAATGACCTGCTGCGAGATGTAGAACTGTCCGCACAACAATGACCTACTGCGAGATGCGAACGAGTGCGTACCGACAAGACAAGTGTCCTTACGAACTTGACCAAACACAGTGATGCACAATACCTCCAAGCTTGCTTTTATGAAATGATGTTGTTTTTCATCAAGGTGCTTTTCTCGCAAATTAGATTATTTCCTCAAAGATAACTAAATTATCAATACATTACAATCCTTTTTGAAAGAAAATATTATCCGTCTCTATGATAGATTATCCCGAAATAAAAGAATTAAAGTTTATACCGTTGATAATCAATCTGTAACGATATATCACGAATGACACTCCCTCTAAGCTGTTAATATTTTTTAACTTCGGAGAGATGCAAGAATCATCGAAAATGGTGTTTATTAGACAAAGAATATTTCAAATTTAATCAATTAAAATCATAAAAATGAAAAAGTATTTCAAAACATCTTGGGCATCACTATTCGTTGTAGGATGTCTTGCTTTCAGTTTAACAGCGTGTCTGAACGAGAATGAAGACAACACGAAAAAGATTACCAAGGAAGAGGTGCAGCAGGCATATCGCACTGTGGCAGGCACACACACGGGTAAGTTGGTGTTTCCTTTGAGTTACCCATTGACAGCAAGCACCAAAACCGACTCGCTCGATATCTCATGGGACGTAACGAGCGACTCTACCCTGCTCATCAAACAAGTGCCTGCCAAGGCTTTCGTGCCCAGCGTGCAGGACAATGATGTGAAAAACTTGCTGATGAAGGCAAAACCACAAGACTTGATGTGTAACATCGGATTCTACAGTCTTATGCCTGTTGCGTTTGTCATGCAACCCAAAATTCTCGAATATCAGGTGGAGAACAATGGCAAAAAAAGCAAGATTGAGGTGTTATTCTACTTCAACGTGCGTGGAGCGGCTGGTGTATATAATGTGGGCAAAAAACGCTTCTTGGCACAACTCGTTGGTGGTGCGGTAAGAGTGGACGGACAACTGAAAACCGAGTTCCCTCATGGACTATATCTCCAGTTGGTAGAACAAAAGAAGTAGCACCACACGGACAGGGAGCCATGCTTACAGCTCCATGTTATAAGAACGAAAGAACCCAGCCAACCCTGAATGATACAAGGGGTTAGCTGGGTTTTTCGATTTTCTATGTTATTTTGGCTGGTTCTATAAATTACCACCGCACATAGTCATCAAATGTTGATGAAATACGTTTTGTTATCTTTTGGCTTCTTTTTGGCTCAAAATGTAAGTTCGTTCAGTCGTGTAGCTCGCTACACTCCTTCACTCTCTTGCATTTTGACCTCAAAAATAAGCTCAAAATCTAACAAAGCTAATTTGGGGTCGATGCCCGAGGCACGCAACTGCTCGTCGGTGAGTTGTCGGTGCGTATGACTGGCTGGATGCAGCACGCACGTCCTGCTATCGGCAACATGGGTGGCGATATTGATGAGCCGAAGCGAATCCATGAAGCGAATAGCGGTGTCTCGATCGCCCTTCAAACCGAAGGCAATCACTCCACACGAGCCATTGGGCAGATATTTCTGTCCTAATGAATAGTGTGCATCGTTCTTCAGTCCGCAATAATGAATCCATGCCACCTGCTCCTGCTGCTTCAAGAATTCGGCAATCTGCTGCGCATTACGACAGTGCTGTGCCATGCGTAGGTGCAACGACTCCAATCCCAAGTTGAGCAAATACGAGTTGTGTGGCGATGGTATCGACCCAAGGTCGCGCATCAGCTGTGCCACCAATTTTGTGAGATACCCCATCTTGCCAAACGTCTTCGTGTACGTCAGTCCATGATACGACGCATCGGGGGTGCAAAGTCCGGGATACTTGTCCGCATGCGCCATCCAGTCGAACTGTCCGCTGTCTACCACAGCACCGCCAACAGTGGCAGCATGACCGTCTAAATATTTGGTGGTAGAGTGCGTCACGATGTCGCAACCCCACTCAAAAGGACGACAGTTCACAGGGGTAGCGAAAGTATTGTCCACAATCAGTGGCACCCCATTGCGATGGGCAATGCGGGCAAACTTCTCTATATCCAAGACATGACAGCCCGGGTTAGAAATCGTTTCGCCAAACATCACACGCGTATTGGGACGAAAGGCTTGCTGTATCTCCTCGTCCGATGCCTCGGGGTTGACGAAGGTGCAGTCGATGCCCATCTTCTTCATCGTCACACCAAACAAGTTGTACGTGCCACCATAAATCTCGGTAGAAGCCACAATATGACTCCCTGCCTCACAGATATTGAAGACAGCAAAGAAGTTGGCAGCCTGTCCGCTCGAAGTGAGCAAGCATCCTACGCCCCCTTCCAACTGTGCAATCTTCTTTGCCACCACATCGTTGGTAGGATTCTGCAACCTGCTGTAGAAATAGCCCTCCTTTTTCAAGTCAAACAACTGCGCCATCTCCTCGCTATTATCATATTTAAAGGTGGTACTCTGCACGATAGGCGGCTCTACAGGCTCACCATTTTTTGGTTCCCAACCCCCACGAATACAGAGGGTTGCCCGTTTCAAATTTTTCTCCATAACTATTTATCTAAAAAATATACGTTTTGCAAAGGTATATGTTTTTGAAAAAAATGTCGCCTGTTTAACGTGTTTTTAGTATATTTGCAGCTGAAAATTAGAAATCAAAAAATCTAGAAAACTAGAAAAACTAGGAAATCTAGAAAATCTAGAAAAACCTCGTAAACTTGTCAACTCGTCAACTTGTCAACTTGTCAACTAAAAAACTTATGCCCCACTACTCTCTCCCTGGCTCGCTGCTCCTCTTAGCACTGCAAGCCACCGCACAAAATCATCAACGCCCCAACATCCTCTACATCATGAGCGACGACCATGCCTACCAATGCATCAGCGCCTACGGTAGCAAGGTGTTTCGCCAAACGCCAACGCCCAACATCGACCGTATTGCCCGTGAAGGCATGCGCTTTGACAGGGCATTTGTAGAAAACTCCATTTCTACCCCTTCCAGAGCCTGCCTCATCACCGGACTCTATAGCCACCAAAACGGACAACGACAGCTGGCAGAAGGCATAGACACCACAAAGACATTCTTTAGCGAACTGCTGCAACAAGTTGGTTATCAGACCGCAGTAGTGGGGAAATGGCACATGATATGCAACCCGAAAGGCTTTGACTATTACCAAATACTCGATGATCAAGGTCCCTACTTCAACCCCGAATTCCGCAGCAACCGCACCCATAATAAATATGTTCGCGAGCAGGGATATACCACAGAACTCATCACCAAGCACGCCATTGAATGGCTCGACAGCCGAGACAAGCAAAAACCCTTCTGCCTCATGGTGCATCACAAAGCACCCCACCGCAACTGGATGCCTGCCATACAAAACATGGGAATGTACGACAACGTCACCTTCCCTTTGCCACACTCATGGAACGACGACTTCAGTACCCGTGGTAGTGCCACCCGAACACAGCGCATGGACATTGGACGAGACATGACCCTACAGTCGGATCTCAAGGTAGACACCAAGCACTTAGACAACCCCGACGGTAGCAGAGTGTTCGGAGAATGGTACCGACTGAACGAGGAACAGAAACCTGCCATACAACAATACTACACACAGCGAAGCCGAGACTTTGCTGCCGCCAATCTGCAAGGCGAAGCCCTCAGACAATGGAAATACCAAACCTACCTGCGCGACTACATGGCGGTGATACACTCTGTAGACGAAAGTGTGGGCGAGCTGCTCAACTATCTTGACCGAAACGGACTGCTCGACAACACCATCGTGGTGTACACCTCCGACCAAGGCTTCTACATGGGCGAACACGGCTGGTTCGACAAACGCTTCATGTACGAAGAAAGTTTCCGAACACCTCTCGTTGTGCGCTATCCCAAGGAGATAAAACCCGGTAGCGTGTCGCATCAACTCGTGCAGAACATTGACTACGCTCCCACCTTCCTCGATTATGCTGGCGTGAAGAAACCGAAGGAAATGCCGGGACGCTCGCTCAAACCGCTCTTCAGAGCCGACTCAACCCGTTGGCGGCACGACCTGTACTACCATTATTACGACTACCCCGCATGGCACATGGTGCGCAAGCACGACGGTGTGCGCACCGAACGCTACAAATTGGTGCACTTCTATGGAAAAGGAAGCGAGCGGGCTGTGGCAGAAAACAAATACCAGCGCATACCGGGCACACGCGAATACAACGGATACATGGGCATGTTGCACAGTGGATATATCGGCAACGACCCCGACATCAATTACGATGAACTGTACGACCTGCAAACCGACCCACTGGAACATCACAACCTCATTGACGACCCACGCTATGCCAAGGTGAAGAAGCAACTGCAACGAAAACTTGACAACTATCGCAAAAAGCTGAAAATAGACGAATATTAAGCAAGCCGAAGATAGTACACCATCAGTCTCATTCGCTCTACGTAGCTGATGAGGCTTTTTTTTTGTACGCTCAGCAGGGTATGCCACTCGAATGGGGTCGCATCTCGAATGGCAAACGGCTCTTTCAATTAAAAGGTCGTTTGTTGTCAAAAACTATCATGTTCTTTTGTTTTAACAACAAATTGAACAAAAGAAACAAATCCGATTGCTGGAATCAATGAACGCTGGCGTTCACCGAATGAAAGCGAATTTAGCAGAGATCATTCGTTGTTAAACAACAATGTCCTTAAATGAAGCTGTGCGAATGGCACGTAAAATAGAAACCGCTGTATGCGGAACCGCATGTACGGTGGAGAGAGGTCGGTGAACACGAAAATAGGAGATAAACACCTATGATTAGTGTTTACCTCCTACTCCATTTCACATGATTGATCATCAATGGTTAGCGTTGCAATATCTTGCGACCATTCATGATCACAACACCCTTGTAGTTCTTGCTCACCTGCCGTCCACTGAGGTCGTATATTTTGCCATCACCCACCTTGCCGGCAGCCTTCACATGGTCAATGCCGTTGGTCTTGGCTGTGAAGTATCCCGTGGTGGGATTCGCCATCTCAATACCGGTTTTGCTGGAATCGTACGCCGCTCCCTCTCCTTTCAGGTTGAGGCAGTTGCTAAACATGTGGTCGTGGTATTTTACCTTGCCGCCGCTCCAATCATCGTTGCAGTAGATGGTGGTCAGGGAGCTGCAGTTATTGAACATGTCAGACATACGGAAAACCTTTGCTGTATTGAAATTAGTCAAGTTGAGGGATGTCAGGGAGCTACAGTTATGGAACATGGAAATTATACGTTTAACGTTTGCAGTATTGAAGTTAGTCAAGTCGAGCGATTCTAAGGAACTGCAGTCATGGAACATGTTAGACATATCGGTAACGTTTGCAGTATTGAAGTTAGTCAAGTTGAGCGATTTTAAGGAACTGCAGTTACAGAACATGCGAGACATGTCGGTAACTTTTGCAGTATTGAAGTTAGTCAAGTTGAGCGATTCTAAGGAACTGCAATTATAGAACATGTCGTACAAGTTGGTAACCTTTTCTGTATTGAAGTTAGTCAAGTCGAGCGATTTTAAGGAACTGCAGTTACAGAACATGGAATACATGCTGGTAACCTTTTCTGTATTGAAGTTAGTCAAGTTGAGCGATTCTAAGGAACTGCAACCCATGAACATGTACCTCATGTCGGTAACCTTTTTTGTATTGAAGTTAGTCAAGTTGAGGGATGCTAAGGAACTACAGTTAGAGAACATGCCAGACATACGTTTAACGTTTGCAGTATTGAAGTTAGTCAAGTTGAGCGATGCTAAGGAACTGCAGTTATCGAACATGCTGCCCATATCGGTAACCTTTTCTGTATTGAAATTAGTCAAGTCGAGCGATTTTAAGGAACTGCAGTTATCGAACATGCCACACATATCGGTAACGTTTTCAGTATTGAAGTTAGCCAAGTCGAGCGATGTCAAGGAACTGCAACTCATGAACATGTTCTTCATGCTAATGACATTTTCGGTATTAAGGTTTCGTATATCCTTGATGTCCTGCAAATTCACGCAGCGTTGGAACCAAGAATAGGTGAAGGTGGGGCGATAGTTGGCAAAGGACCCATCGAACACAGCGTGCTTGATCTTGTCGTAAGGGGCAGTTTTGGTTCCTGTCCAGCCAGGAGTCGCAGCTTTTGTTGGCACGTCGTAGCTGGTTCCCGGACGTGTGCTACGCAAGTTGTCGTAGTAGAATGTGAGCGTGGAGTTAGCCTCGGTGAATACGGCGTAGGCCTCTTGTGCTGCCATGGGCAGGCTGCTCACGGTCGCCACGAGGGCGACAAGGAGTGAAAGTAAATGCTTTTTCATATCAATTGGTTATTAAGTGAATAAGCCTGTCTGAAAAGAACGGTATCGGCAACTGCATGCCACTTACAAGGTTTAATTTTACAAAAATAGACAAAATATTTTATAATGCAAGCATACCACACAGTTTTTTTCATTTCTCCAAGAACGGTGTACACGTCTGCTGCCGCTTTTCATCTGCGAAGCCTATTGATTTCGTTCTCTCAGCTATCAGGAAAACACTACCTTTGAGTTGATATTAAAAACTCAAAAAACCATGAAAACACAACAACTGAGCGAGCATTTCTCGCTCCACGAACTCGTAAACTCGGCAACCGCCGACAAGTATCACATCAACAACATGCCTTACGGCGCCACGATGCGAAACCTGCGCATCCTTTGCCAAGAGGTCTTAGAACCCTTGCGCAAAGAGTTTGGTCCCATCTTCATCAACAGTGGCTATCGCTGTCCGCTCCTCAACCAGCTACTCCACGGTGTGGGCAACTCGCAGCATATATATGGACAGGCTGCCGACATCCGTCTGAAGAGTGAGCAACAGGGGCAGGCTTACTTCGATTTCATCCTGACACACTGCAACTTCGACCAATTGCTCTTCGAGCACAGCAAGTTTGGTGTCATCTGGCTACACGTGAGTTGCAAGCCCAACAAGGCGCAAAATCGGCACATGGCACTACGACATCTGCGTGCTTAACACCTCTCGCAGCTAAGGCTGCAACTGATCGTTGTGCCAGCGATGAAAATCGTTGCGCGTCTTTCGGCCCTTCTGGAGCAATGCCAGAAGGTGCCTTTTTGCATCCTCCTCATCCACAATGGGTTTCCCCTGCGAATGCCGAATCATACGAAACCACTGCAAACAGTAATATCGGGTCTTGGCACTGCGATACACACAAAGGCCCGTAAGACTCTGCAAGCTCATCATGAAAGCGGCATCTCCATACAAATGGTTCAAAATATCTTGCTCGCATTTTTGCAACTTCGCCTTCTTTTCGGCTACTTCGTGGGAGGTTGAAGCATGTGGATAAGCGTTCAAAGTCATTGCTTTAACGGGCTTATTACATGCATTTAGTCGCCTTAACTCATGTTGACAATCGGCAGCAGACGGTGGTGCAACAGGACGTGGCGAAACATTCGATGCGCAGACCACTTGCTTCGGTGCCGAGACAGGTTGCTTTGGTGGCGAGACAGGTTGCTCTTTTGCGCTGGCAGCTTGCTTCGGTGCGGCGATAGCTTGCTTCGGTGGCGAGGGAGGCATGGAGGCAGCGGTTTGTTGTGGCGTGGGCTGAGGGATATGATTTTTATTCTTCTCGTCGTCGGCGTCGTCTCTTGCGCGCATCGTCGTCGGATGATTGATATTTTTGATATTATTGATATCATTGATATTATTGATATTATTGATATATAGGGAGGGGTGCTGATTATCAACCACTTGCGAGGGGGTAAATTGAACGGTTCTCTCACGGTTCTCCAACGGTTGTTCGTTGGAAGTGTCACCATTCTCCACTGTTGACTTGTTATTATTCTTGATATTTTGTAGTGTTTTTTCCAGATAAGGACAATAAAAATATTCGTTGTCCACGGTGGTAAAAACTTCATAGTCGTTGATGATATGCAGCAAATAGTTTTTCGACTTCTTACAGGTTCGCGCAATATTTCTCAACGCCGCTTGGCATCCCATACCTTCGGGACAAACGCGCAGATAGCGTATCAGCTCGAGCACGCAGCCCTCGCCAGCGCAGCCTTCTTTTTCGCGAAGTGTGATAAACTTAGGGTTTTCAAAAAAATGTAATTCTAATTTGATATATGCTTTCATGG